>Ga0207992_1000495_pt1 | contig 19752 bp, 24 predicted proteins | sample ETN02SmetaG_FD_185788 | JGI IMG/M metagenome (GOLD analysis project Ga0207992, IMG submission 185788) | Marine microbial and viral communities from oxygen minimum zone, Eastern Pacific Ocean - ETNP2014F10-02SV255 (SPAdes) (version 2) | ecosystem: Environmental > Aquatic > Marine > Oceanic ...
TATCATTTTCTTTTTAAGAACATAGTCTAAAGTTTTTAATGTATAAATGTACATCCCTGCAGATACGGATACACCATTATCATTCTTGCCATCCCAATCTATTGATTGTTTTCCAGAAACCTGTTTACCTCTAAACAACTCTCTTATCTTTCTACCGCTAAGATTATATATTGTTATATTTATGTATTCATCCCTTGGTATGGAATATGTTATTCTAGTTGATGGATTAAATGGATTTGGATAATTGCCCATGAAATGATCTGCTAATAGATTGTCTATTTCCCTAACATTTACACTAGTTGTATCGGCATTATCAAGATACCCCACACCACACAATATGCTATCTGATGCGCTATGATGACAATGATCGAATACTTCGCAAGTCCCTGGTGATAGCAGACTATCAGAATATGTCAAGGAATCGTAATAACTCCATGCAGGCGCGGACATCCAACAAGCATCACAAATATCAGTACTCACACTTTGATCTGCGTTCTCTGGCCAATTGAGGGTATCACCTGAAACAAAACAAAATCTTCCAACCAATTCTTGACAATTTTCTGAACCTATGTTCCCTTCTTCATCTTCACAGTCATCGCCATACCAGATTGAGCCCTGTACAGTACCAGGACACTCATCATTTCCATAGATGTCCCAATAGGCGAAATTCCCACTAGCATATACTGCTGTTGGGCTTAAGCAAGGCCAGGATGCAGTAACTATGAATTTATCTGCGGTCATGCCATCTTGTACCCACGGAAAATATATCCTGTAGCGAGATCCTTCAGTACTCTCTCCACTACCACTAGTATCAATACTAATAGGAAACAGGTCAATTGGGTGACATGGATTATAGGCACCATCATTACAAACATATATGCAGGAATCAATGTAATCAGGGCATGTTCTAACCTCCATTGAATCAATGGAAAAAACTTTATTAATATCTCCTGATATATTTGTAAAGGACTGCCCATGGCAAAAAGTAATAAAAACCAATAGACACCCATATTTTCTCATACCTTAATCTAATGATCATCCAACTAACAAAAAACTTGGTGAAGAGGAGAAAGTAATAAATGCATCATGGAGGCATAGCAGAGAGAAGATGGCTCAAAGAACCAACTCAATACAATGGAGAGTGACTCTCCCCTCTGCTATTATTTACTTGGGATAATATTCAAATGCCATTAAGTAATAAAAGTTCCATCAAACCATTATTTTTAGTTAACAGACCAAAGAGGACTATAAACGAAAAAAGCCGCACATCATGCGGCTAATTATGTTTCCCATCTTCCTGGGCACATCTACCGTTTAAGGATCAAACCACCGTAACCTCGATTTATCTGGGGTCGGTTGGCGAATTTCGACTACGAAACCACTCCTGATGCTATATGAATATACAAATTATGTTCTGGAAAAAAAAAGGAGAGTTACCCCTTCAGATACGAATCCATTACAACAGAATTCAAGCAGAATTAAATTTTTTGAGTTCCGTCTGAATGGACAATAGAATGTCTTTGGCCCATTTAACTCTGCTATTTCGACCTTTTGTTAGACCACATTTTCTATTAAGTAGCGACCATACAGTTTTATCAGATCTTGTTTTTTCTAACACAATTAGAAAATTTTCAAACTTATCCTTTGTACCGGGATTTGAATATGAATATTGGAATTGGAGTTCTGCGTGGTTTCTTGCTATGTATGTCAACAGTTTCTCCCTCGCCTCATTTTCATTACCCTCAATCTTTTTTATGTAAGACATCAACATGAAAAGTTCACCAAATTTCTTACGAATATCTTTATCGACCAGATTAAACTGACCATTACTTTTCAATCCATCAAATGTAGAAAAATTAGGGCTATACATATAGGTACCTGTCGTCCATATATCATATGTAAATTTAAATGGGTCATCGATCTTGCTTATGTGGAAGGTCTCCCAATTATCAAATAGATAATCAATTTTTTTATTCTGTTCTTCGTAATACTGCAATCTCTCTTCAGTATAATCGATTATTTGTGTTATTTCATTATTGATGATCTCATGGACCATGATCCTTTCTTCTTCAATATCAGATTGTCTTTGATTTTTATCTATCCAGAGAGAACCAGTAATGCCTAAGAGAACCGCAAGAAATTCAATTCCGCCTCTTGCTAATATATTTTTCATGCTTAAACCGACCCTTTCTATATATAAATATTATCCAGAAACAGGGGCCTAATTACTGTTAACCATCACTCTTCTTCATCAGAAATGACTGATACTACATCATCTGGAGTGTTATATACCCAAATACTGATGCCACCAATAATAGCGCCCATGATGAGAGGAATCATCGGAGGTTCGTCAACGAGACCTCGCATTCCTCCTAGACCAATAACCAAAAATATGGTAATGAGTCCAAGTCCAACAGAAAGCAATATTCGCTTGGCGACTCTTGGGGGGTGATTGACATGCATTAATAGAACGATGGCAAGTGCAGCCATGGCAGCACCTAATCCTGCTTTATTATGTGCTGCAAGCCCTTCATAGGCTTTTCCTTCTTCAGTGGTAGGATTATCCATGTGTTCTTCAATATAATCCTTATCAAAAGCGACAGGAATTAAGATCATTGGTACTGCATTTATAATAAGAAAAACGGAAATGACGATCATGGGTATTTTTGGTTTTGACATTGGTATGCTAGCCTTTGTTTCAATACTCAAATCTACCCATCATCCATCAAACAAAAAACCATACGAATTAGAGTCTTTAAAAAGATCAATCTCCGTATAATCCTTTGAAACCGCCTTCAAGAAAAATGTTAAACCATCCATCAAGATACAAAGCATAAAACAGACCTAGGGTAAAAAGAATGAAAAACATGCCCATTGATAGGATGAAATTTTTTCCTTTCACAATAATTCTTCAGTTTATAGTATGGTAAAGAGATATAATGGTGACTATCCTAACGGTCCTTAACAACAAATCCCTTCCAGTTCCGCATGTATTCAATAAAAACATCACTTAATTCTGCTTTTCTTAGGTGGTCAACTGTAAAAGGTGGTCTCTTTGGATCATAATCTTCACGGCATATTTCTCTGGCCCAATCAGGATATGCTATGCCCACTCTTCCAACACCAACAAGGTCTGCACCTTGATGAATCAATCTGTCAGCATCTGATCGTGACCAAACCCCGCCAGTACTTATGATAGAAGGAAGACCATCATAACTATCAACAAACCACTCAGTCAAAGTTCTTGGATCATTAGGAAATTCAATGGAGCCTTTGAATACATCCCAGCAAGAGACATGAATGAAATCAACACCTATGTCACTTATGATTTTAGCTAATGAAATCGAATCATCTAACCTAATACCAAGTTCATTTATCTCAGGTGATAATCGAACACCAACGATAAAATTTTCAGGTATATTTTTTTTGATGGAACTCAAAATTTTAACCAAAAATCGTGAACGACCGTTTATATCTCCGCCCCATTTATCTGTCCTGAGATTTGACTTTTTACCCAGAAACTGAGAAATTAAATATCCATGCGCTCCATGTAATTCTATACCATCAAACCCTGCCTCAACGCAGCGTAAAGCAGCAGACGTGAAGTCATTTATTATCCTGTTTATATCTTTTTCAGTAGCTGGCCTAGTAAAACCATCTTTAGAGCCATTGGATGGAATTCTACTTGCTGATAAGGGCGTCTTCCCAGTCAATGTTTCATTTGTTTGCATTCCACCGTGAAAAAGTTGAGCAATTAGGAGACTCTGATAATGGTGGACAGATCTTGCTAAAATTGAGAGTTTATCTATGTGACCATCACCAAACATTCCAAGTTCACCCTCCCAGGACTGCCCATCCTTTGATACATGTGCGGCCGCAGTAGTAATGATTCCGAATCCTCCCTTCGCGCGACGAACCAGCCAATTGATCTCATTATTTGATAAAGTGCCATCAACATGGCTTTGTTTATTGGTCATTGCGGCTAAGACCATACGGTTTTGAGTGATTTTACCCGAAGATTCAAAGCGCAATGGATTAGATACATGACTCTTCATCTAAGTCTAATTCTTTTGGAAAATTCTTATTTACCCAAGGTATTCTTGATCACTGAGTTTCCCGTGAAGATACTCGGAGAGTCGAAGGAATCATCTACTGATCTTCTTTCTGCATCATTGATCATTGCTGCTGCCAATATATCCACTCGCAACCCAATACCCAATTTTTCTGTTATTCCATCATACCACTCTGGTTCATTCATCATCCTTATCAGCATTCCAGGTTTGAATATTGAGACACTATTAAAAGAGAATTCTGATAAAACTGTTTGCTCCTTTTGTCCCATTGTTTTCGCATACAATAAAGGATGTAACCAATCCACAGCCCACGATTCATGATTTGCGCCGCTCGCTGATATTAGTGAGGCATGGTGGATCTTTGCCATTGATGCCATTTTCGCTGCCTCCCTAGAGATTCCTAACTCAATTTCGACGAATTGTTTTGCCCCTCCTGCCTTTGCTCTTGTAGTTCCAATGCAATTGAAAAAAACATCGTTGTTCATCCATAGGCTTGCGGTAGAGGATAAATCGGACATGGAATCCACCAAAACATCATTTAATTTATCATGACCTTCACCTTCCACCGTCCTTCTTCTACCAATTGCAGTCACGGTCTTACATTTCTCATGAGCCAATAACTGTTCTATGATTCGCCTTCCTGTTGCACCTGTGCCACCGATGACTATAGCATTAAACATGTTTACGTAGTTTTATTACTTTAATGACCTTAAGTGATCTAAACCATGCTTATCAAAATAGACCTTTGAGAATTTATCAAGAAATTCCAACCCATTTTTTACAGATTGTTGGCTGACACCCTGTTTACATTTCATTGCATGTACCAAAATTTGATGAAGGTATTTTAATTGATTTACATATTGACCATTTGTTTTTTTTATTCTTTGGGTCAGAAAGTAATCCGATACAAGTTTCTGTATATTTGACGCATGCTCATCTTTTGCCATGACCCATCTATTCAATTGGTTGAGGGATTGAGGGTCATTCTTTTTTGAAAGGTTATCAATTGCAGTTATTGCTTTTTTTATGGTTTCAAAGTCTTCTTGAATGAACATTATTCGCATAGCATCATCATATATTCCACAAGGAACTTGGCAATGGGGGAAAAGGGATTCTACATTAAATAGAAGAATCAGAAGAAGAAGGTATTTTTTCATGTTTTTTCTCACAAAATTCATATATGAAATTTAACTATGACATGAGTAACTATAAAAACAACAAGCGCATAGAAAATAATACACCATTTCTTAATCATGGTCAAATTAACATTAAATAGAAATATTCGTGATCAATTTTTATTAAAAGGCAGTTTATAAACATGAATAAAAAAGAAACCATAGCATTAGATTGGCTAAAAAGATATACTGGCACTAGTCCAAAAGAATATGGCGAATGGATCCTATTGACAAATTTTCAAAATTATGTTGAAAAGTTTGCGAAAAAATTTAATACAAAAATCAATGGCATAGGTGGACCAATGACATCAGCAATTAATGATGACGGTCTTAGCATAATCAATTTTGGGATTGGCAGTTCAAATGCAGCCACGATCATGGATCTATTATCATGCATAAAACCCAAAGGTGTTCTATTTTTAGGTAAATGTGGAGGGTTAAAAAGAACTACAGAAATAGGTCATTTCATTCTACCTACTGCTGCAATCAGAGGTGAAGGTACGAGTGATGATTATTTCCCAAAAGAAGTACCCGCAATGCCTTCATTTAAACTCCATAAATATGTCTCTGAATTATTGGTCGAACGCCACATAGAATACCGAACAGGAGTTATTTATTCAACGAATAGAAGGGTGTGGGAACATGATGAAACATTTAAAGAATATCTTCGAAAAGTTCGTGTAATGGGAATAGACATGGAGACTGCAACAATCTTCATTACAGGATTTGCAAATGGAATTAATAGAGGCGCCTTGCTACTAGTAAGTGATACACCCATGATACCCGAAGGAATAAAAACAGAAGAAATGGATCAAGATGTGACCAGAAAATATGTTGACCTGCATCTAGACATGGGAATCGAGGCAATGACAAAAATCGGGGTTGAAGGGGAAAAGATAAAACACTTCAAATATTGATCATCAACCTAAGGTATTAATAATATCCTCACTATATGACCACAGGTCTTTCTGATTTAAATCTGAATAAGATGCTTTTGAAGAATTAACAGCCCTTGATCTGTCAAAATATTTTCCACTTAAATTGGCCACCTCATCAGAAGCGGCTAAATAGACATTCGTACTTGCGCCTTTGATCACATTTATTGCGATCAACTTTTTCCCAATCCTTAAAATGTTTTTCCCTAAACCTTTATTATTATCACCAAAACTAGTATCTACAAATCCCGGATGGAGGCAATTGAATGATATTCCTGTTTCTCCATATCTTTTATGAGCTTCATAAGTAAAAAGTATATTCATCAATTTTGAATTACTATATGCAGTCCAACCTTTATATTGTTTTTTCATTTGAATATCATTTGGATCAAATTTTGCTCCAAAATGGGCTGATGATGCAACATTGATTACACGACCTCCTCCCTTTCCAGATAATATTGGGTCCATTAATAACAGTGTCAATTGAAAATAACTCAAATGGTTTAATGCGAAGGTCATTTCAAGTTCCTCATTTGTTACACTATACTCACTGAAATAAGCTCCTACATTATTAATTAAGACATCAATGGAGTCATATTCTTTTTTTATCTCATTCGCCAGATCATCTAGGTTATTAATGATCGACAGGTCTGCTTTAAAATATTTAAGGGAATCATTTCCTGTCGCTTTGACTATTTCCTCTAATACTGCAGTACCCTTGCCTTGGCTTCTTCCAACTAATCCAATGCTGTACCCCAATTTTGCTAACTCAAATGCAGTTTGTTTGCCTATGCCATCAGTTGCGCCAGTAATTATGCAATTTTTATTCATCAAGGATTCTGTCCATTGTTAAATAAAAAACCCCACAAAAGTGGGGTTTTTTCTAATAATTAACATTATTATTTAAATCAAACCTTAACTAATCCTCTATTTACTAGATCATTTAAGCAATCATTAAATACTTTTTTACTCTCCGCTGGTTCAAATCCATCTAATGCATCATCTAATTTTTTTGAACATTTAAGTTTCACATCAAGCATCTCTCCAGTTTCCTCATCCTGAAGTTTGTAATTCTTTGTTTGACTAATAACTGTCTCCCCTTTACCAAACTTCCCACTTGATAACTTTTTTTCGAGTGATAGCATATCATATATGTAGAAATCGTATTTTTCTCCATTTGTAATAGTTTTTCTTTTAGTCAGTTTTATGTCATCATATATCTCATCGTCAAACATGCTTTTATCTTCCTCATTTATTGCTTCTAATAATAGATCGAATCGATAAAAATAAACCAACAATTAAACAAAAAAAATAGAAATTTGCATTTATATGGAAAAAAGTTGGTTTTTGAATCAATCAAATCATTTATTTTAATTCTATCTTAATTTGAAAATAATATTTAAACATGTTTTAACCCATCGTTTTCACGATCAATAATATAGCGACCACTATCAAGATCGATCCAATTGAACGGTCAATCACAACTCCATTCATTCTGATTTTTTCTATCAAAGAAGTACCTGCTAGCATCAAAGCCACCAATACATACCAAGTAGTGTCAATGATTCCAGCCATGATAGCGATGATTAAACGATCAGCAATGCTCATGTCAGTTTTGATAAATTGACTAAATATTGCTACAAAGAAGATCAGGATCTTTGGATTGAAGAATGCGATCATGAACCCTTCTATAAATCCCCTACCACCACTACCTTCATAATCTTCAGATGTTTTTGCAGGTTTATGAACGATCATATTATAGGCAAGCCATATAAGGACTAATGCACCAGTGACCTGTATGGTTTGAAAATAGTTTTCATTACTAAGAATTATAGAGGACAAACCCATTACAGCAATAAAGGAATAAATACTTAAGCCAATCCCATGACCTATTCCGGTCATGACTCCTTGTAATCGTCCACCAGAAATAGTGTTTCTAATTACTACAACTAAACTAGGACCAGGTGATATTGCTCCCATCGCACAAACAAAGGACAAAACTATAAGTGATTTGATATCCATTTAATTCAGTTTTATCATCATGCTCAATTTGTAAAAAGTCGTCCAGTTTGAATATTCCAAAGTTTTAAATAATAACTATTTGGATCAGCGATGAGTTCATTATGCTCCCCCTCTTCAATGATCTTACCTTGATTTAATACAAAAATATTCTTGCAATTCCTTATTGTAGATAGTCTATGTGCAATGATTATTGATGTTCTTTCTTTTATGATCTCAAATATCGCTCTCTGTATCAATTGCTCTGTTTTATTATCAACAGAAGAAGTAGCCTCATCAAAAATGATGATATCTGGTTTTCTCATTAATGTTCGAGCGATGGATATTCTTTGTCTTTGACCTCCAGATAAGATCTGTCCACGCTCTCCTACAATGGTCTCTAATCCATGCGGCAATTTTTCAATAAACTCTTTACATTGACTTTGTTCAATTGTTTTCTCTATGTCCTCCACCCTAGCATCTTCGACACCATAGGTAATATTGTCAATTATGCTTGCATTAAAAAGAAACGATTCTTGGCTAACAATTCCTACTTTCTCCCTTAAAAACTTGATATCTAAATCAGATATAGAATGGTCACCAATATAAATATCACCTCCATTTGGTTCATATAATCTGAGAAGTAGTTTTGCAATAGTTGTTTTCCCAGAACCTGTATCTCCAACTAAACCGATGGATGAACCATACGGTATGCTCAAATTTAATTTTTCAAATAATGGGGTGGCTGGATCATAGCCAAAAGACATGTCTTTGAACCGTATGTCATAATCCATGGACTTTGGGCTAATGGAGTTGGGTTTATTTTTTATTCTTATTTGAGACTCTAGCATTGTAAATATTCTATTGCATGACGCCATCGACCGTTCAAAATCATCTATTAATACAGACAAAGATGTAAATGGCCATAGAAATCGTTGAGTTAAAAATACAAGGACACTGTAAGAGCCCACTTCTAAGGTTCCATTCAAGGCCATGTAACTACCTATCAACATCGTACCAAGAAACCCTGCCAGCACACCCATTCTTATTAGTGGGTTGAAAGCACTACTTATGGCAATGGCATTAATATTTTCTTGTTGATATTCTTTGCTTCTTTCACCCAGATTAACCTTTTCTATCTCAAAGGTCATAAAACTTTTTATAACCTTAATACCCATGAGATTATTTACTATGATAGAATTAAGAATACCTACCTTCTCTCTGATGTTTTTGTATTTTGGTGATAATTTTTTCTGAAAAAACAAACTGATCAAAAAGATTATTGGTACCGGTATTATGGCTATGGTTGCGATCAATGGAGATATATAAAAAAAGATGAGTCCAATGATTATCGTTGATACACTTATTTGAATAATCTGATTAACTCCATTATTCAGAAACCGCTCTAACTGATTAATATCATCATTTAAGATTGCAGTAATGTTTCCTATTGATTGCTTTTCATGCCAATCTAGATCCAAACGCTGTGCGTGGTCGTATGTTCTAACTCTAAGATCGTGCTCGACACTTTGAGCAAGACCTCTCCACTCGATCATATACAAGTATTCAAATAATGACTCCAAGGCCCATATGAGGAATGTAATACCTCCAATGAAAGCGACCTGTGAATCAATGGATTGAAACCCTAGAGATGCTACAAAACTATCATTTTTCTTTACAACCAGATCTACTGCTACTCCTATAAGCACCTCTGGTGCAATATCAAATATCTTATTTATTGCCGAGTAAAGAGAAGCAAAAAGGACCCTTCCTTTCCAAACCTTAATATAAACTAATAGATATTTCATTGGTCTTTAATTTTATTATCTGAACCTATCATGTCACTATAATTCCATCCATTATCACATAAACAAAAACCCCATCGATGTGGGGTTTTGATCCAATTCTTAGATCAACTTTATTTTTGGACAACCAAAACTGGGCAAGAAACTAAATTAGTAATTCCCTCATCAATGGAGTCCATGAAACTTGATTTGAATTTGCTCATTTTCCTATGACCAACAATTAATAGATCACAGTCCATAGTATGTTTCTCAATTGATCTGGAAATGCTACCACTCTCATCAATAATAATATCAATCCTTTCAGACGACCCATCATCGCCTAGATAATCAGATAACTGTTTTTGTATGGCTTCACGGTCGATCGCTTTTGGGCTGTCCATCATCATGCTCATTCCACCAGCATTTACATCATTTACATGAATCGCCACCAAAGGGCATTCAAGATCTTTTGATAATTGAAGTGCATGTTCCACTACTTCTTTTTCTGTTCCATCGCCAACTAATGCAACCATTATTTTTTTATATTTTTTTGACATAATTATTATCCAATTATATTGTTTGTTTGGAATCCATGATTATTAAATATTCTCTTATTCTTAAATCTACCCATCATCCCACAAACAAAAAACCCCACTGATGTGGGATTTTTCAATCAAAATATTTTTGCAGAATTAGAATTTAATCGATATTCATAAAAGTCATTTTTTGATAGAACAATTTTTGATGTGTCAAGTTCTATACCTTTTTCTAATGCTAAGTGACTCTTCCAGTTCTTTGCTTGTTTTTCAGATAATTCTAGTTTGATGAACTTGCCCTCTGCAATAACATTTTTTCCTTTTGCTGATAGCGGGAACACAATTTCACCGTCTGTAACTTTAATCCGCATACTTACATTTGAATGATCATCTTTAACCTGTATCCAACAGCCTCGCATTGGGCAAACTTCAGTGATAATGCCAGTTGCTAAAAGATCTTTTCCTAAATTTTCATCAGCAGATAACAATAATTCATCGATACCATGGATCGATCCGTCCGATAAAGTTCTTCCATAAAAACCAATTGGATCGATCTTATTTAATAGGTCTTTTTCAGATTCTTTCCTAGAACATCCAGTCTGAATAATTAATAGAATGAATAAAATATATTTATATCTCATTAATAACACCAATCAATGTGAATGGTCTATAACAATTCCATGAAATCTGTTAATATATTTTTTACTGATTCTAATTTGAATTCATTGTTTTTATTTATCATTATTGTTCTTGGATAAACAATAGTGCCCATGTGCTCTAATTGCACCCTAAATGTAGATAAAAACCTAGAACCTGCACCTCCACTGTGTGTCGCAATTAATGCTTTTTTATTTGAGAATGCACTACTCCAATGGTCTGTAGTAACAGACAGCCAAGTAATTGCATTAGTTAAAATTGGAGGAGACCCACCATTATATTCCGGTGCACAGAATATTAAACCATCGGAAATGATAAACTTTTCACATAGAGACTTAAAGATTGGATCATCGCTGTTTTGAACTTTTGGAGTATATAAGGGCATGGGAAAATCTTCTAGGGTGATTATTTCATTTTCTAGATCTAACAGATCACCAATTTTATTCGCAAGAATAAGATTGCTTCCAGTTGTCGCTGAAATAATTAACACTCTACTCATATGTGAATTTACCTATCATTCAAAAAGGAGAACACACCACAGGCTTGAAATATCATGTATAAAATACCGTTCTATTATTTATTAATTCTTAAAAACCAAAAAATGAATGGTAAACAAATAAAATACATCAATATACCGTAAACACCAGATGGTATGCTTAAAACTGACAATCCAGTTTCTGGATTCATAATAAGATTTCCAATTGTGATCCCTACTGTAGCATTTTGAATACCAGATTCAATGGACACAGTTACCGCTTGGTGGTTACTCATTTTAAACCATTGTGAACTTTTAAAACCAATGGTAATCATGATAATCATTAGAAGGATTATTGCAGGACCTAACTTTATTATATTATTAATAAAAGTATCCCATTCACTTGCTAATGCTCCTAGGATAATAATGATAAATAAAATGGTCGAGATCTTTGTTGCAATAATTTCAAATGAAGTTGCAAAATTCTTTTTTTTGGAGCGAACCAACAAACCAATACCCACAGGTAATGCAGTGATCAAAAACATGGTGAGTCCTAATGAAAACAGATCTAACGGCGGGGATTCTGCTCCCATGAAATGGTTCATGGAGAACCCAGTTATGATAGGAAGAGTTATAATAGTCAGAATACTAATAACTGCAGTATAAGATATTGATAGTGCTGTATCACCTTTAGCGAGTTTAGTGATCATGTTCGAGGTAACACCACCCGGGCATGATGCTAGTATCATCATCCCAACAGCCATTTCTTTTGTAAGTCCCATTAATGATACAATAATAAATGCAGTAATAGGCAATAATAACATTTGATTCATTATGCCAACGATAAATGCTTTTGGCATGTGAATCAAGTTGATGAAGTCATTCAATGTTAATCCCAAACCAAGTGTAAACATGATAAATATCAAGGATAGTGGTAAAAATATATCAATGATCATGGAATTAATTTTTCCTTGGAACTGGTCTTGTAAATACTTTTAGTGATGTAGGCTTACCCATGGCCAAATCTAATCATCATCATATAAACAAAAAACCCCACTAATGTGGGGTTTACCGATAAAAGGACTATTGATACAGGGCTAGGATTTTAAACATTTACTTGCTTCCACGCTTCCATGATCTCTTTTTGGAGAGGATATTCCAAATATATTTTCTTCATTCTTTTATCCATTGCATCTGCTTTTTTTTGAAGTTGGTCATGGACAATTTTCAGGTAGGTTACATCTCCAAATAGCTTGTATAATTGATAGTTGATATAAAATTCGATATTATTAGTTTTTTTAATGAGTTTTTGAATTTGGCTTAAATCAAAACTTTTGCCAAGCTTCTTATAGGAATGATAAAGATAAGAATAGGTTTCTAATTCTAACCATTTCACCCCCAATTCATTTTGTGCCTTAAGAGAGTTTTCTAGATACTCCTTTGATTTCTCATAATCACCTTTGAGGTTATTAACAATCCCAATATTACATAGACATATTGCCAGTCCATATTTATCTCCTATTTCCTCCTGTATCTCAAGTGATCTTTGATAGTAATCCAGGCCTTCTTCATAATCTCCTTTATTATGGGATACAACCCCATTGTTATTAAGGCTTATTGCCTTTCTATATTTATCATTAAGGTCATCTGCTATCGCTATTGATCTATTTGAGCATTCAAGGGCCTTATCAAAATCACCTTTATGAAAATAAATAGCTCCAATTGAATTAAAACTATCTCCCATGCCATGTTTATCTCCCAATTCCTCAGCTTGCTTTAGGCTGGCAGTGAAAATATCCATTGCTTTATCATAGTCTCCCATTTCTCTAATGGTATTCCCCATAAGAACCTTGGCAGATATGAGATTATCATCTAATTCCAAAGCTTTATTGATTAGCCCTTTAGCAATTTCAGTATCTTCCATCGTTGCACGTTTTTCATATTTGTGTTTGGCTTTAAGATAAAACTCATATGCTTCAGGGTTTGTTGTATCTTCCTTCTTTTCAACTTTTGGTTTTGTATCCAAAGCCTTAAGCAATCCATCAGAAAGGTTGTTTTTAATTTTAGGTAGGTTTTCCCATTGCTCTTGCCAACGATCAGACCAAACTACCCTGGACTCTTTTGTATCATAAAGTTCAATAGACATTTGGAACATGTCACCCATTTTCCAGAGAGAACCTTGTGCAATATAACGAATGAATAGTTTCTTAGAAATTTCGGTACTATCTAAATTCTGATAATCCAATTTTTCAATATCCATTAGACTTGCAACACGTATGAGACCTGCGCTAGTTACATAAGATATAAGATCTGAAGAAATACCATAGGCATAAAATATGTCCTCAGATGCACCTTTATTATCAAAAGGTATAATGGCAATGGATGGGACTTCTTCATCTGTATGTTTCTCAACTTCGGTTTCCTTAAATTTTGTTGGATCTGGTTCTTTGAGTTTTTCACCTTGAAGAGCATAAACTTCAACCAGTCTCCCAACTCCTTTCAGGCTTTGCAATCCAAGTGAAGTTCCCATGAATTCTTTCTTATTTTCTAATTCATCAAAGACGCTCTTTGATACACATATACCTCCTACCGGAGAAATGGATTCTAATCTACTGGCGATATTAACCCCTTCACCAAATACATCTTTATCATCAAAAACTATATCACCAATATGCAACCCAACTCTAATATTAAGATGAGTATCATCAAATGTTTGCTCCTGAAGTTTTACAGCACAGGTGGAAGCATCAATAGCAGAATTAAAATAAGAAAGAGTACCATCACCAATTTCTTTGACAAAAACACCATTATTTTCTATTATGAGTGGCTGAATGATGGAGCGTTTTTTCTTAACAGCCTGGATTGCTGTTTCTTCATCAGATGACATTGATTCTGTATAGCCTGCAATATCAGTAAACATAATTGCGGCTAACTTTCGGGTTTGTTCTGTCGTCATGTAATAAATCTACCCATCATCCTGATAACAAAAAACCCCACGAATGTGGAGTTAATCTTTTTTTATGATTTTAATCCAACCAAAATAATGATTGATACCTCTAAGAATAAGAACCAATAAGATAGGTAATAATAATTCACCCATGAGGAGATCAGGCGCTATGTAACCTAATATCCAGATTAAAACATAAAAAAATAAAATTGGTAAAAAAGCCTCATGCTTCTTAATAGATTTTTTCTCGTTAAAATCAACACCCTTATCTTCAGCCTTTGTTTTGGCTGCTTTAACAAAGGATAAAATAATTTTTCTATATATATTTTTCATTTTTAGTTCTAAGAATCATCCCATAAATAATAAACCTCATAAATAATGGACTAATCTTTCCAATATCTTGTACAATCATCGGTCCTAAATAAATATTTTTTTGAGATTAATTCTCTTCTTAATAACGGTATATCATTAAAAACATGATGTCGCATAATAATCTTATTAACCTCTTTTTCTGAATACTCTATCCCAGAAGCAAACTTTTCAGATAAATATTTAATAATATATTCTTTATCAGAACGTTTCTTGGGCCATCTGGTAATTTCTTCGAACTCATTTACTAATCCACTCACATTCAAATCTACCCATCATCCTACAAACAGAAAAATCATAGTTGTTTATTAAATTATATAAAAATTTTGGAGGACAAACTTATGTTATATGGAAATTTCAAGAATTGTACATATACACAAACCACAACCAATTTTAATGCAGGAGTAGGTTTTTTTATTGCTCTATTAATTACAAAGTATAACCCGATACTAATTACATATGAATGGTATGCATTCGCTATTGGCCTAGTGCTTTTTATGATACCTGGCTTAATATCAACATATGTACAACTAAAGGCTGGTGTTTCGCTTGAAACAATCGAGTTGAATAAAAGACCATTCAGAACCTTCTAAAATTCTCACAAATAAAAAACCACGACTGTGAGGTGTCGAGTTTATAATTTATAAATTATTTTCTTAAAGAATGTATAAACGGCTAGAACCATGTCATTCCTAACTAAAAAACGACTACCACAACTTGGGCAATTAGATAAAAAGGTGAAATATTCTATTATTTTGGTTCTTTTCCAATTATGCGAGCAGGATAAACATTTCATATCCAAATCTACCCATCGTCCAGCAAATAAAGCCAATGACATAGTTTGTGACTAAACTAACCCAATTCAGTCATTTCTTTCACTAAAGGTCCAATCATGATTAAACAAATTAGAAAGCTACTTTTTTAAAGACTTCTTTCTTTTGTAAACTACAATATGAAATATTCATACTCAAAAGACATAGAATCAGGTTTTGAAGAAACTGAGAAAAAAATTCGCAAAGTATTAATGGATGTTGGTTTTGGTGTTTTAACTGAGATAAACATAAAAAAAGCCTTTAAAGAAAAACTCAATTTAGAATATAAAAATTATATGATCTTAGGTGCCTGTAATCCGACATTAGCTCACAAAGGATTAGAAAATGAAAGTTTTCTTGGAATATTGATGCCGTGTAATATTTTATTAATAGACAATGATGATGGTCTATCTACTAAAATAGTTTTTCCTTATGCTAAAAGTCTTTTAGAAGTAACAGAAAATGAATCGATTTCCGACCTTGCAAATGAAGTTGATGATTTATTAAGGTCAGCCTTTGATGCTATAAAATAATATCATCCCACAAATGGTTATTCATAGAAAACATTTTCAATGGATTATTATAAAATTCCCATACAAAAACAACACGAAAATGGACTTTGATAACATCTAATCCTTTTTTGGCCAAAATGCTTCAATAAGATTTCCAAGCATGTATCCATAAAGGACTGTTAACATCATTGCTGATAAACCGCCCTCCCAATTACTTCCTAAATCTTCTGGAGTTGCTGCTAGCATTAATATCAAGCCAATTATGAATCCCACCCAACCTCCTAAGATCAAATCATTTTTTAACACAAATCCAAGTTCATGAAATTTGTATTTATCTTTTTTCATATATGTTAGTCCACCAAATGCAATCACAACCAAAAAAGATGGTATACTGAGAAAGTGAGCGAAACTACCTGCAGCACCTTCTATAAATAATGCATAAGCAATAGCACTAATCACTAAAATATTTAATCCAAAAAAACCAATCAACTTAGTTTGCATATTATACCTCTAATAATTAATCAAATCTAATTTGTATCTTCTCACAAACAAAACCTATGACAGGTCCTGGGAATTCAGATATTTTTTCCACTTTGCAGACCTAAAATAGACCGACCCCACGAATGTGAACTTTAATGCTTAAAAATAATTTTATTTTAACAATATCATTTTCTTTGTATGCCTGGATTCCCCTGTTTCAATGCTATAAATGTATACCCCTGCTGATACAGATATGCCTTTTTGATTCTTCCCATGCCAATTGGCCGCATGGTTTCCAACGCTCTTATATTCATTAACTAATACCTTTATTATAACACCACTAAGGTCATATATTTTTAGACTTATGTAATCTTCGTTTAATATCTCATATGGAATCTCAGTTGATGAATTAAAGGGATTAGGATAATTATTATGTAATGTATAATCAATGTTTGATTGTGATCTTTGTTCATCTACATCTAGGGTATTCCATGTCTTTTTATAGATCCAAGCATTATTTGTCGATGTATGGCCATTTGGATCGAAACCACCAAAATACATTGCACTTTCATTTTCAAATGGTGATTCCACATAACATCTAACAGAGACTAGGGGATTATCATCAAAATCAATTGCACCATTAATTTCTTGGAGTGCATATTGACCATTACTGTCTCTTAAAACAATAATTCCACCACTATAAAAACCATTCCATGATGGATAAACATTTTCTTGGAGTAACGATTCAATGCCTATGATATTATAATCAATATTAGTAGTGGGGTCCGTGAATAAATAAAATTCATTATATGCTCCCAATAAATAATCAACAGTTTCTCCGATTAAATAATCCTCTACAAGCAATGAAATTTTCGTTTCATAAACTCTGTCAAATTCCTGTGGTTCAACAGGGTCAAGTCGAAATATTGTTCCTTTAGATTGACCATCAGGACACCACATTAATAGCATTGATTCATCAGATCCTGATGGATTGGGAATTGTTGAAAGACCTCTTATGCCACCAACAGCAGGATTTATATATGAACTTAGATCATTAAAATTATGTACAACATCATAACTTGGATCGTATCCATCATTTCTTTTGAATATTTTATTTCCTGAAGAGAAATATAGATGATTATTAGCAATAGTAATTCCTAATGGACGAATCCCTAAGGGCCCAATCTCTGGAATTGATCCTATCTCAATTTTACCATCTACATTTGGATTATATTTTCCAGAAAAAATTCCCTGAGTACCCACAGAAATAATCAAATTTTCAATGCCAGTTACCTGATCAGCATATATTTCAATATCACGCATTGAATAACTTTCACTCGAAGAAAATTCACCTTCATAGACTAATGTTTGATCCCAGGAGCCATCTACATCATCTCTTATAAATATCTTAGCAGCGACTGTTCCTAATATGTAATTCGGCGAATAAGCACCAACTATGAGCAAAGTATCAGCGACATCCAATGGAATACCATTATAATCTTTAGTAAAAATAACCTGCTTTAGAATTTCTGGTCGTAGATAATTATAACCCAAATCAAAATCAACCTTCCAACTATCATTCTCATTTTCCAAACATATTAATTGAGACCATCCAATATTTAGATCATTACCACCATACCAAATATTATTCTCGTCTTGCCAGTACCCAATTGAAGCAAAGAGTTTATTTTTATGAGGAACTAGATGTAAAACCTCCGACCCTCCCATGAATATCCCATTCACATCAAAACTGCCAGCAATAAAGGATTGTTCCCATTCCTGTGCAATTAATAATGGGTATGACATAACCACTAAAATAAAAATACTTATTCTCACTTTCAAAACTACGCCTCAACTTAGAAACAAAAAAACCACTGATGTGGAATTGATAGTACTAAAAAATTTAATCGGTCTTGATGCCCTCAATAAAACCAATATATGGATCACCAAAATTTGGTGTTAAATAATATATTTGAAAAAAGATTGAATCTTCCTGAAAATATCCATCTGTTTCAAGTATCTCATACCCCGATACTACCTGATAGGGTATTAATATTGAATCTCCGATGATATCAGCACTCACATCCAAACTAGATACATTTGCATAATTATTAATTTTTAATCCCATCGAATCACAAGAATCTCTTACTATGGAAATATTGTATTCGTCATGCCACCACTCGAAAACCCAATCCATTGTTGAATCTATAACAGCATAATCCCCTAATCGATTGGCATTTATGAATATACAAGAACCATCATCTTCATTTGCATCATCATCAAAATTAATAGCATTGCAATTAGTACATCCGCTTAAAGATTCTACCGCAGATTCAGTGCAACCAGCCCAAATTAGGATCACATGTAATAATACAATTAGTTCTTTAAGTTTCACTTACAAATCTACCCATCATCCTACAAAAAAATAACCCCACGAATGAGAGTCTTACTATGTATTATTGCAATCATCATGTAAGTCAGATTTCAAAGGTTTAAAATGGATATGTTCCTTTGGTATATAAAAACTGGCCAATATTTCAATAAAAATAAATACAAATGCAATAGATGCAGTTATATAAGCACCTTCTGCTATTGCTGATAATACTTCAATGAAATGGCTTATTCCATGAAGCCTCAGCCCCCATCTTAATATTTCAAGAAAATGTTTTTTTATCATATGTTTTAATTGTTTATGGTAAATCAATCTTAATAGTCAAATCTACCTATCATCCCACAAGCAAAACTAGTGGCAGCTCCGTTGATTCCAGTCCAATTCAGCCCTTTTTTGCACTATCTAGACCAATCTTAGACCTAGGTCTTATTCTCCTTTGTAGTATCCATAAATGGAAAAAAGTAAATTTAATATTACCATGGCCCAGAACGGTAAAGGTGGACCAGTAGCTGTAAAAGAAGAAAATTGGTTAAATAATGCACCTAAAAGGATACAAACCATCATTCCAATTTCACCTAACAATATATATTTTTTTGATTTATAGTCA
>Ga0207992_1000500_pt1 | contig 19700 bp, 33 predicted proteins | sample ETN02SmetaG_FD_185788 | JGI IMG/M metagenome (GOLD analysis project Ga0207992, IMG submission 185788) | Marine microbial and viral communities from oxygen minimum zone, Eastern Pacific Ocean - ETNP2014F10-02SV255 (SPAdes) (version 2) | ecosystem: Environmental > Aquatic > Marine > Oceanic ...
ATTTATAAACACTCACGGGGTGATGGTGCTCAAAATAAGGGTGGTGGCAACATTGAACAGACCCTCTATCTCTATCTTCCTCCTGGTTTGAATGAGAGGTATTCTGCCAAGTATGAAGGCAAAAACCTTTCTGCAGTTGGTAAAGCAGTAATTGATGCTGCTAGTAGCGTGGTGGCTGGTGGTGGCGGGCTTGATGACATTGGTAGTCATGTTTCAGCAGCAGCGGATGCAGCAAAACCTGCTCTAGGATTCAAACTTGGCGCTACTGCAATCAACACCGTGCTGGGTGAAGTGGCACCTTATGGTAGTAGTCTCGATCCTAACGATCTTTCCCAACTAACACAAGGTAAAGTATTCAACCCCTATGAAGAAATGCTCTTCAAAGGTGTTGGGTTTATCTCTCATAGTTTTAAGTTTACCTTTGTGCCTAAGAGTGCTACAGATGTGCAGACGATCTATAAGATAATTAATTGTCTTAGACAATCTATGCACCCTAAGAAGGAAGACGACTGGTTGCTCATCCCTCACAAATTTGATGCTGCAATTGTTAGGTATGAATCAAGTGGTAGTGATGAGAAACTAAGTGGTGGTGAGGAGGCAGGTGGGTATATGAATGCTCTACTACGTTTTCCTTACAAAATGGTTTTGCAAGACATGAGTCTTGACTTTGGTGATTCAACTGCAATTCGCAGCCAGATTACTGGTGCAACAAATGCAGACTTTGGTTTTGCTGTCTATAACATGTCTCTTACTTTCCAAGAGATCAAATACCGTACTCGCGACGACTTCCCGGACCAATAATGGCAAATTATTTCTCATACTTACCTGACGTATTCGTAAGGACATCCAGTTATCGCACAGGTAGCAATGATCCTTACGTTCAGGCAAAAAATCTATTCCGTCGCATTAAGATGCGAGATGATATAAGTGATATCATTCTTGGATTTGAAAAATACATCATTCAACACAACGAAAGACCCGATCAGATTGCTGGGCGGGTATATGGTAACGTTGAATATGATTGGGTCGTGCTTATCACTAATAATATCATCAACATATATGATGAATGGCCTATGACCGAGCAGGAAATGTATTCATACATGGTCCGTAAATACGGTAAAGATGATGTAGATGGAGTCCATCACTGGGTGACACAGGAGATTAAAAACACACAAGGTGATACAGTTCTTAAAGCAGGATTTGAGGTCCCTCAAGACTTCCAATACTCACGATCTGACGGTACAGTTGTCCCTAAAGAAGAGTTAGTTAGACCTATCTCTAATTATGACCATGAGAGTCAATTGAATGACTATAAGAGAGGTATACACCTCCTTAAACCTCAATATATCAGCGCATTCGTTGAAGAATTTGAGAAACTGGTTGAATACCTTCCTTCTAATGAAATTGATGTTGCTACAGGCATTAAGAAGACTGTTAACATTGTTGCAGAAGCATTTACCAATGTCAAACCCACATATCAGACTCTTGTGGGACAAACACCTTCTATCTCCTTTGCATCTCAACAAGAATACACCTCCAGAAGCTTCGGATCTACTGATCCTACTATCTCTGCAGGTGATGTGCTTGCTGATGGTAGCACCGTTGTAGAGGTCACTCCAGCCCTTCTTAACGCCACTCTAGAGGTAGCAGGACAGATGGATTCAAATGAGACCCAAGAAGAAGTGATAGTCGATGAAACTTCTATTAGTACTCCTAGTGCCACTCTAGAGGTAGCAGGAGATATGAATACAACTACTGAAACTAATCAATCAGGTGGATCTACTGGGGAAACGGTCGTTTCCTATGGTGGATATTAAATAAGTCCTTTCTCTTTTGCTACATGTAGCAAATCTTTCAAATTACCCACATGTTGCGCTCCAAGTGCAATTTGTGGGTATTCTGCTTTTGAACCAAATTCGTTTTCAAACGATTTTTGCGTAAAATGCTGATTTAGGCGATATTCGAGATATTCTCCATCTATTGATAGTAGCAGTTGTGCTGCTCTTTCACATTCTTGACTTCCATTAGAATAAATTACGGCGGTCTTAGGTACTACCATTACTTCTCCTTGTGATCGTAGGTAATTACAATTTTTTGATACTGCATCCCCCGGCTATCCATGCAAGTATAATGTGATGCTTTACCATCCAACAATTTGCATATATTACCTAATTGGGTTTGAACTGCAAAATCATTGAATTCTGGCACAATGCCTGATTGCTCTTGTGGTTGGTTAAAGTCGTCTGGAGTAATCTTAACTTTTTCCATTAAGGTTGATGAGGTTGATGATCTGGGATCCCATCATGATTGCCATCATTGGGTAGTTTACCTGTCATTATATACTCAATCGTCTCTTTACATCCACGCAAGTAATCTAATTGTTCCTTTTGTTTTTCTGCTTCCACAGTATTAGCAGGAACTTGTTGGCTAATTTCCACAATCCTCTTAGTAAATCTTTCTAGTAGTTGTTGATTGTTTTCAGTTTTTTTCATAAGTTTTTAACCACTCTTTCATTGTTGTTTGGTCTCCAGACTCGCGACTGGGAGGATCTTTAATTCCTCTGATTTTTTTCCAATCATTATATAATGCCTGTAATAACCATGATTGGGATAGACTCTTAGGTCCATTTTCTAAGAGTTCAAGATGGTGTGTGTTATTACAGAAGTTTTCAGCGTAATCCTGTTTCCAATTTTCAGTCATGTTATTATTTAGATAATTGTTTTTGACATTCTCCAATAACCCAAGACCTCATACCAAATGGTGTATCGGCAATAAGAGACTGGGTGTCTGTTACAACATCGGGTGGTACCACCAAACAGAATCCAATACCAAGATTGAATACATTTCTCATCTCATCTTCTGATACATTACCATACCAGGCAATTTTATTAAAAATACTCGGTCGTTCCCAAGCAGAGTAATCAACATCAACTGTAAGACCTTCTGGAAGGCATCTAGGAAGGTTCTCAGGCAGTCCTCCGCCAGTAATATGAGACATTCCTAAGATAGGAACCTCATCCAGTAGGTGTTGGATAAGTGGAGAATAGATGGTGGTTGGTGTTAGCAACTCTGGCATCTCATTATACTTAATATAATTTCTCAATATTATATCATTGACAAGAGTGTATCCATTACTATGAAGACCACTGCTTTCAATACCAATAACCTTATCACCAGGTTTGATGTTACTACCATCAACAATATCAAACTTCTCAACAATGCCAGTGCAGAAACCTGCAAGATCATAGTTAGTTGCTTTGGAATGCTCCGCAGTCTCACCACCTAGAAGATCCATCCCTACTATCTCACATCCCTTAAGGATACCCACCATAATGTCAGCAACATTGTCATCTATCTTCGGAGTAGAGATGTAATCTAGAAAATATAATGGTTTAGCACCAGAACATATAAGGTCATTGACGCACATAGCAACGAGATCCTGACCAATAGTGGTGTAATCATCAGCAATCCTACAGATATTAATTTTAGTTCCGACACCATCAGCACCAGATACCAGCATAGGTTTCTCATATCCTGATGGAATCTCCATCATTCCAGTGAACCCACCAATGTTAGGTGATAATGTTTTGATATACTCCACGAATGATCGTCCCTTTTGAAGGTCAACACCAGCATCTTTATAATTCATTTTACTACATGCTCCCATGCAACTTTAAATTTCCTATCCCAATTATCAGTATAAACAGGCATGAAAGCATTAAGTGCAAGTGTAAGGTCTACAATTTCATTAGTCCTACCATTGTCTACTGCCTCTTGTAGTTGTTCCAGCATAAAATTAAATGTAGTGATCTCTGAAAATGCGACCTCTACATCATTCATCACCTTCCAAGTGTCATTCATTTCAATCATTTCAATGACTCATCATACTGCTTTTGTACGTCCTTTACCAGTTTATCATCAACTAAAATAAATTTACCAGAAAATTCTTCGATTTTCATATTCTGATATTCAAGGGGCCATTCTACTGTTCCACTTTCATATCTTTTCTTATAATTATCTATCAATGCCTCACACTCTTCTTTTGGAAGAGCCTCATGTATTAATTCAGCATTAAATCTAATACTATACATCATTCATCACCCTCCAGAAGCATAATTATTATGCCACAGTTCTCACCATGAGAGAAGTGCTGCAAGTTTTTCATGTCGGTCTAACTCCATCCAACATACGCAATTCTGTTTCAACCTTTTCAGTAATTGAAGCATGTCTACGCATGTCTCCACCCATAAACATTTTATCCTTTGTCATATCCATACAAAGTTTAAGTTGCATTAATTCCAAATAATCAAAGTCAATCATAGTTTGTAGTGTGCCATAGTAAAAAGTGAAAAACCCCACAGACGAAAAATTACCCCGAATTTTTTTCCCCCGATCCTGTGAATCAAAAGTAAAATAATATATGGGATTAGTATCTACGTCCGCAAGGTCTATAGTTGAGACGTGTCTGCTTCTCGTAGTAACCCTCAACGTATTCGTAGTGCCCTAACCAATGGCCAGGGATCCAAACACGTCGGGTTACTTGCACTTCACACATGCGCCTCCTAGGAGGTGCTTCATAATGATAATGATAGTGCTGCCCATGCCCATCAAACGGCTCCCAGAATTCATTCCAGGTTAGAGCGTTGGCAGGTGCCGCAGTCAGTAGCAGCAGAGGGGCAAGGGCAAGTAGTTTCATCAGTCGTCGTTAGCGAGTGCAGCAAAGTAGTCCAAGTCAGGACCCTCATCTGCTTTGTTTAACTCTTCAATCTTAGCACCGAATCCACTGGGAGTGGGATCAGGAGCGACCACTTTCTCAGGTGTCACAAAGCCACCACGTCCTTCAGACTCACCCTCAAAGGACTCGTCACGAGTGCGGACTTGAGTACGACCCCTGTTAAGGACCATATTCAAACGCTCTTCCAGTTTCTCATAGGACTTGAATGCAGTAGGATCAATGAATTCCTTAAGGGAATATTGAGACTTCCACAGTGCTTCCAATTTGTCATCATCGTAACCACCCAGCGTAGCAGGTGCAGCGAAGTCAGACTTGTCATAATTCCAGTATCCACCAATGGTTTGGATCTTGATACGGAAATCAGCACCTTGCCACATATCAAAAGGATTGACAGGAGTCTCATCCTCAAACTGTGGTTGCATAGAGGATACCACCTTGTCGTGGATCTTCTTGCCATACTTATACAGGAATACTTTACCCTCATTTTCTGGGTGAAGTTGATCCTTCACAACATAGATGTTACTGTAGTAAGAGAGCTTACGCTTCTGCTTACGAGCAACCTCTTTGTCAGCATCGAGACCACTATTCCAGAGTGTGCGATTCAATTCACCAACAGGATCTTTTTGACCCAATGTAGTGAGTGAGTTTTCAATATACCATCCACCAGGACCTTGGAAAGCGTGACTCCATACCTGTGCCCAAGGAAGGTCTTCCCCATCAGGTTCAGGAAGGAAACGGATCACGGCATAACCGTTACCGCTCTTGTCCACACCGGGTTTCCAGAGACGCTCGTCAGGACCAGCACCCTGTGGTTTAGACATCTTTTCAATCTGCTGAGTCAGTTTATCAAATGACCCAGACTTTTTCTTAAGACTAGCAAAAGACATGTATTTCTCCGTTGTTTTGTGTTTTGTTGTGTTTGCCACCGTATTATGATGGCATACTATTTAGGTCTTGTCAAGGGCTCGTGTGCGGTTGATGACCAGCACACGCTCACCGTCGTGGGTGAATTGTAGGTCATCGTCAGGGTCCCAGCAGAGTTCCCCGTATAGGGCATCAAGTTTCTGCATGTCCTCATACAGTTGGTTAGGATTCGGCATCACGCAACTCCTTACGCCACACCTGAAGTTTTTCTTCCATAGTTTGTAGGATCATCATAAGATTCATGCCACCAGAATACTCTTGGGACAAGAGATCAATACGATCCTTGACAAACTTTGCGTCATTATCATCGTCATTAGTAGGATCCATCCCATGAGATGCTAATGCCAAGCGTGAGTAAAATACTTTCTGCTTGGCAATTAACTCTAGAGTTTTCTCTACATGCTCCAGTCGTTGTGCTGGATCAAATTCTTTGAGACCAGCAGACATCTTCAAGAGTTCTGTATAACACTCCTGAATCTCCACTACTTCCTCTTTTACTACGTCACTCTTAAAAAATTCGTTGTCTGTCATAGTGGCAGGATGCCTCTGCTCGTTCGTTTAATGTAATTTAATTGCTGTGCGTCCCATTTGAGTTTGTCTTTGAGTGGTTTTGAGATGAGTTTACTTACAGTTTCAACCTCAATCTCAAACTCCTCGCAAACAGATGCGACTGCTTCTATGTAGTTGATCAGTCCTTGGGACTCTTTGACTCGCATTTCTACGAGAGAGGTAAACTTACCCTGAGTCATGAATTTTTCTTCAATCTCTTTCATAGGACTTTCACATTAAGACGGGATACTCCAGTTGCATTAGTGAGCCCATCTGGAAAGGCATTGGAGGCGATGGTGATACGGTCCTCCTCGGATTGGTTTGGGGTTGCACGGTGTCTAATAGTAGGTGGAAAGACAATATACTTTCCAGCTTCAGTAGGTTCTCTGTGCTCTATAAAATACTTTTCTTCAGTCCATTCACCCCATGGCCATATGTTTGTTTGATGATACCATGGATTAGGTAGATGCCAGACAGTTTCTGTATCTGAATCACCATTCACATAATAGTTACTACCTACGAAGCAGTTAGCGTGAGTGTGATCGTAGAAAAACTGACCTGTCTGACTTAGATTGGACCATGAAGCATTGATCTTAAGTTTGTTAGTCATTCCAATGTCTTCTGCAACTTCCAACAAACACTCATCAATCCATGCAAATAGTTTATGGAATTCTGGTAGTGTATGCAAATTACTACCACCCAAACCATCCAGTTGCACACCATCCCAGATCATGTTGCAATCATTGTTTCTGTAATTGAGACGTTGACATGCTCTATGCACCTCATCACGGTCTCCAGGATAATAAAATCTATAGATTGGTATACCTAAGAAAGTATCTTTCATCTCAGTTAAGTCCCTCGACATAATAATGATACTCTTCTATCCAATCAATTAGGGTATCCATATAAGGTATCTTATCATACTTCTCTACAATTTGCATAGATCCTTGCTCAGATACTGAAATCGTGACAAGTTTGTCCACCTCAACACCAGTCATCTCATAATACATGTAAGCATATGCTGCTTCCTGCACAATGTATGACATGAGATACTCCTCTTTCTTAATTCTGGTTGTGGTTTTGAAGTCAATGATCGCTAGAGAGTTATCAAACTCAGCAATACAATCAACCCGACCAGCAAGACCCAACTTAAGAGAATGAAGAGGGGCTTCAATACAATGAATGTTAGAAATACGATCAAGATCCTGACGAGCAAACCCAAAAAGGTACTTGGGAAGACCCGTGCTCTTTTTAACTTCTTCCAAATCATTTTTAAGATAGTTCTCCACGATGGTATGGTATTGGGTGCCACGCCATGATGCAGCACGACGGACACGCTCTGCCTCAGTATACCCCACTCGCTTCTCCCAAGCAAGGATACCCTCCTTAGTATTATGACCAACAACAGTTGTAACGCTGGGCATCCAACCACTATCGGTCTTATAGAATCTCCCGTGAGGGAGGGTCCTACTCTCTAACTCTTTAAGAGGAGCAGCAGGACCAACATAATTAAAAGACATTCACATTCCCATGTTAATTTTAGATACAAGATACTCTTTCACTAACCCAGACCTTACGATGTCCTCAATACCAAACTCAACACAGTCGAAGGATGGCATCTGTTGTATGATTTTCATGAAGTCAAGCACGCCATTGCGCTCATTAGACTTCACTAGATCAGACTGGGAATAGTCACCAGAGAAAATGATCTTAGCATCTTCACCAACACGAGTGATAATGGAATCAAGCTCATGGAAGTTGAGATTACTAAACTCATCCACTATTATAATACACCTGTCAAGGGTCACGCCACGAATGAATGAGGTGGACCAGAAAGAGACGGACTCTTGTGCTCTAAGGTTAGCATACAATGATTCAAACGCATTGTCATCTGGCATCTCAAACATATACTTCACCATATTCTTATAGGGAATCTGGTAAAGGTTTGCCTTGTCCTCATGATCTCCAGGAAGGAAACCAATCTCTCTCGTAGGCACCAGTGAGCGGACCATATACACCTTCTCGTATGGAGTCTCTGGATCCAAGACTTCACGCAATGCTAGGTAAAGACTAATAAAAGTCTTACCTGTGCCAGCAGCACCATGCAAGACTAGGTTTTTACCTTCAGCGTAGGAGTTGAAAATAGTTTCTTGGTTATCTGTGAGCGGATTGATCTGCTTGAGATGCTCAAGATTGATAGGTTTCTTTCTTCTCATTTGCTTTGCTGTGAGTGTCTCCAGTTTCATGGAGCGACGACGTGTCTTGGACTTGACAGATGTTGGCATAGAGGATGTTGGTTAGGTGTAACGGGACAAATCTGCTACGGGGTGATCGGCTTGCATCTTCTGCATAACCTCTTTGAAACCATCGGACTGTTTAGGATCGCCGTAGGTTACCCCACCGATACCTGCTTGCCAGTCCTTGTCCCAGTCGGGATTATCTTTACGCCACTGATCATAGGAGACCATTGACATAGAGAATTCTTTTTTCTCACCTGTCTTTAGATTCTTTACACTGTATGTAGGCATTACAAACTCCTGCTCTGAGGCATAACTTGACTACAAATATACTTAGCGGTGGGTATATCTGACTCAAAGAGTTGCTTCGATTCAGACTGTGACCGTGCTTCAACGATCTTATGGTGACGACGATTACCTGTAGCAGGTAATGAATAGGTAATCCTGTATTTAATTAGTTTCAAACTCATTAATCCATCCTCAAACATGGTTGCATGTCGTCCCAGTCATCGGGACATCCACACTCTTCTTTTTCTTTGGGGCACCAGTCAAGTGCCTTAGCAACGATAGGAAACTGACACCTGAAGTGTTGCTTACACAACTCAGCGATGTCCATGTGCTCCAGCTGTGTGCCATTAGCAGATCGCAATTGGATGTAATGGATCCACGAACGCACAGAGCCCGTCATGAAAATTCTGGTGGGTGTAGCAAGGGGAAGCACAAAACGAGCACACTCCTTTGCAATACCTTCACGCAGCAATTCATTGTAGAGGTCCATTCCTTCAGCAAAGTATTGGTGGATGCGTCCTTGCAAGAATGCTTTCTGCTTTTCATCCACACCGTCAATACTATTCTGACGATTCTTATTGTCCTGCAGACGTAGGTCAGGCACCTCAATCATTTCACCCAGCAGATTAGTATCCGCATAGCGTTGTGAGAACTCTTGATATGTAAAACTACGATGCCTCAGGATTTGAGCTGCCAGTCCTCGGGTAGTGTTAATCTCAAGCGTCATGAATGCTTGCTCAAACACACTCCAGTGTCCATGCTCAATGCAATACTTCAAGAGACCAGCAACCTCAGGGTTGGACTGGTTGTTTGGGTTGCTCACACGAGCAACGTATCCCATGTGCTTCTCAGCATCAGGGGTCACAGATACAATGCACACCTTGGAGGAGTGCTCCGTAGGGATTATTTTAGTCATTATTAGGGATAAGTAGGCGAGAGATAACGATTATTCCCATGCTTGTCCAGTATGTTAGCACAGGTAGTGCAAATAGTCCTGGCATAAACCAATTCCAGATAAACATTAACGCCAGTGGTGATAGAAAGAGAGTGCCGAGTCCTGCAACAACCTTTTTACCCATCTCAATGTTGTCCAGTTTCTCCTGCTCCTCTGCTTCTTTCTTCAATGCAACATCAACTGTTGCCTTCATGTCTTCCATCTGCTGCTCAGCAGAGCGTCTGGGATCGAAGTAGACTTGATCTTTAGTCATCCTTTGCCCTTGGTTACCTTTGCTTGTTGTTTGTTTGGATCTTGCCATAGTTTGGGATTGATTCTTCCTTCAGTTTGTTTATACCATTTCAGATCATGTTTATACTTGTCCCAATAATGGTCAAAGATATCAACACTTTTTGCGCTGGTAACGATATCGTAATGCTCCTTACCCTCAACCAAATAGCAGACAATGAAAGCAGAAGTTGGTAGAGACCTATCTTCTGCTAGCGTGTTGTCACAATCTGAGTGTAATGTTTTGATCTTACTGATCATCGATCTCTGCCTCCCCATACAATGGAAGGGAAAGCTTCTTTTACTACTGCCAGTGTGATGCGATACTTCTTATGGAGAGTCTTATTCACTGCTTTGATAAGGACTTCTGCCTCGGATGCGTGGAGTCCTTCAAGCATCTGAATAAACATACTCTCAATCTTCATCCCAGGCAAGGTGTCGTCACCACCTTCAAAGAATCGATAGAGTTTCCTCCCCTCCTTCTCCAGCAGCGTGTGCTCAGTGCCCACAGGTGCTTCGTTAGGACGGTAGGGGACATCTTCACCCATTGGGACACGAGGTTCGATACTCTCATCAAAGTTAATGATGAAGATAGACCTCAGTGTCTGGGTGTTGTTGTCTTGTAAGATTTTAATCTTTGCTGCTTTCGTCTTAGCATTGTGTGCTTTCTGAAGCACTTCAGAAATCATCAGTTTCATAACTTAGTAAGTAATTGGACATTCACTCTTCGTCATCCATCATATCATCTTCATGTGTAATCCGCAAGTAGAGGAGCTCGGACGGGTCTACCATGCCATCTTCACCCTGCATTTCAGGGTGCATAACGACAGCAGCATACTCTGCTCTATCCATCCACAGATCAATCACATGCTTCAGATTCCAAGATGCGATAAACCCTAGAAGAAAAGATCCTAGGGTTAGAAAGAAGGCAATGTACAGAAATGTAAGATCAGCCATTGGATGCCTCCTTAAGTCTTGTTAAAATTATTTAGCCACCTTCTTTCGCCTACCAGGTTTCCTCTCTGCAGAATACTTCCAAGAGTCCTCCAGGATGTTGTGAAGGTAGTCTCTGATCTTTCTTGCTTTGGGTTTAGGGATGTGACCATACGCTTCGCGTAATAGTTTGTCCCCTCCTTTAATGTAACCACTTAACTCCTCTACGGTGTTACTCAGTTGTGTTGCAGTGGATGACTCAATAAATTCATTAGTCTCTCGTCTAGTCCACTTTGCTGCCTTGAGATAGTTGTACATCTTAAATAAAAACTTCTGGTTGAGCATTGCCTCATCGAGTGCTCGCTCGACCAGTTGATAGACTTCAGTTGTGTCTCTTGTTTTCACAGTAGTTTGTTTTCCCTCAGATACTTAACAGTTTCAGTGCATCCACCCATATGGCGTCCATTGATTAGGATTTGGGGGAAGGTAGCACCATTACCAAACTCTTTATAGAATTGGTCCCTAGTAAAGTTAACATTTAATGTGAATTCTGAAAAGGAATAACCTTTCATTCGATACACTTCTTTAATCTTAGTGCAGAAAGGACACCCAGGTTTTGTGTAAATCGCTGTGTTGCCAGGTTTTGCCATCGTAATACATGATAGGGAATAAAAAAGGGTCCCGAAGGACCCTCAACAGAGTATCAGATTCCGTCTAGATTATATATCAGAAGGAATACTTCAGACCCACTTTAGCACCATAGCCACGATCGATATCGTCGTCGCCACTTCCGATGAAGGAAACTTCACCATAAGCACCCAGTGCATCAGTCACGCCGACGCCCAGACCTGCCTTACCAGAAGGAACGGTATCGCTCTCTCCACCATCAGGGGATTGCAGCGTAGCGCCACCTTGGACATAGTATGAAGCAGATTCGCCCAAAGCACCTTCATACCCAACGTGGAAATCTGTATTTGCCCCAGTGTAATCAGCGCCACTCCAACCAGCATTGGTTTCGACATTAACGTAGGGTCCTGCTAGGGCAGCAGACGGAGCCACGATTGCTGCGGTGGCAGCGAGAGTTGCGATTGCAGTTTTGATCATTGGTATTTTACCTCTTAGTGTTTTCTTGTGGAGTGATTACCCACAGATGATAGGGGATTCGACTCTCCCCGTGTTTGAATTGTAACAATTCGTAACTTAGGTTGGTTACGAATGGTTATTTATAACCATATGGTTATTTATAACATATTAATCTCGAAATGTCAATCCCTTGTGCCAGTTGGGCAACGGTTAACCTTCTTGATCAACTGCTCGGATAGATCATAGTATAGAGCATGGCATTCTGTCAAGACATAATATCCAGTGAGGGACTGTCCGTCATCTGTCCACCCATAGGTAATTATACGCTCATGCACGTCATCTACATCAAGAAGCTTCTCCTTGTTAAGATAGTGGTTATACTTCTGATGCAGATTGATCATGGTCGGAAACCTCCTTGGACTTGCTAAGTATATCACGGATCTGTGACATTTCCTCTTCCTTAAGACTATCTATAGATTCAGACTCCTCTTCTCTAGGATCCTCTACAGGGGAGAGTGACTTCTGGACTGCTTTCAGGTCTTCTAGCATACCAACAGGTACGAATCCACCACCAAACGCTTGAGTCTTGCCAGGTTTGTGATCCATACCATGCACCTCTGCAAGATTAGACCTCCAATACTTCTGCATTTTCTTCATCATCTTCTTACGACCCTTGGGATCGTCTTTGTATTTCTCGATGATCTTCCTGAGTGCTTTCAACTCACGGGAGGTTTTCTCCATGGACCTCTCTGCGCGTCCAGTATTGCCAAATCCTGTCATAATTACGTTGTTTGTGTGATGATTAGTTTGAATTTAATCCGATGCTTGTCTCTATCAGAGCTAGTATACCACACTGGTGAGTTTTTGTTGTGTGATTCTTGATAGAATGCTTCCTTTGCTGTCCTCTTTTGATTGTCTTTCTCATAGAAGGCAGCAAGTTTACGAGGTAGTCTAAAGTTACCCTTCATATCTGGGTAGTAAGGTGATGTTGCAGTGTCCTCCATAGCATTGTAAGCAGCGTCATCAGATTGACTGCCGCCATCAGTAGTTAGGTTTGCAATTTCCATTGTAGCATTAACGTCAAATCCATTACCTGCATCATCATCCCATTGAATCTTCTGCCCACTGTCTTTGATTCTGAATCCAGCAGTCCCACTCTGCCCATTGATAGACCAAGTGTATTTGTTGCCACCTGTAACAGTGAAAGATTTGGATTGGTTACCAGTTGAGTTGTTACCTTGATCAAATGTTTGACCACCAATAGTTAAGTCACCAACTGCTTGACCTGAAGTATTAGGATTGTCATCCCAGTCAAAGTCCAGAGTGATGGTGCCAGTGCCACTACCAGTCACCTCGATACCTTGTCCATCTGGTGTGAAGTATGCACCTAGGGTGCCACCGGATCCAACGTTGTATCTCTTAGGTGGCCATTGGAGATCATACTCCTGCCCCTCAGAGTATCCTATACCCGTCTGTAGCACCTCTAAGAGGGTGATAGCACACAACCACCTCGCAGGGTTGTTAACACCGCCTTGTGGCTTGCCCTCCTCGTTAGGAATTCCCTTGGTGGAGTAGAAAGTGAATGCGATCCTGACCTTTGCATACAGTTGAGATGCTACGCTCACATTCTCAACAGCATCATTATCATACTCATTACCATCTAGGTAGTAGTCCTGAATGAAAGTATTTGCATTAAAGAAGTCTGTGCCACCATCAAACTGTGCTGCTGCTGCTGACTGACAGTTAGCAACTTCATACCAGGGACTCTCTCTCCTAGCAAAGCAGACAGGAGACTTGGCAAGGAAGGCGGCATGTTGAGCGAATGATCCATCAACCTGATCGAATCGTGTGATCAGATGTCTTCTTACAAAGTCACTGTAGTCACCACCCAACACCTGTATACGATACCCTGGCCATCCTCCTCTTTCATAATTACCTGAAGAATCTTCAGCATATCCTGTGTCAATATATCCGTTGACAATGGCAGGCAACAGAGGGTTGTGAGTATTTCTATTATTGCCACCTAGAATTCCAGGGTTGGTCTCCAACAGACCATGCATGGTTACCATTGCAGAGTTTTCATATACCTTAGTAGATGCCTGCTTAGGACCAGAGGACTTCTTATTATCTCTAGAAGTCTGGTGCCAACTGTCAGCAACGTTACTACCTGCTCTCACCTTACCATCTGCCTTGGCATTGATCTGAGATCCATAGGATGGATAGAATTGCATGTCAAATCCAGTGATAGCACCAGTAGATTGAATGGCAAGCATCTGTGGGTTTGTCATCACCCTAGTACTGAGTGGTGTGTCACCTGATGCTGTGGTCAACTGAAGACCCCACTGCATCTCAAACTTACCTGTATCTACATTCCATAGAGCACAGTATGGTGTGATCGTGCCTGTGGGAGGACCAGTAATAATTTCCTGCAGTTTGAAGTTAAGTTTGTCTCCAGGCGAGAGGGAAATCACGCCATCATAGAGATCATGCCCAATACTCGGCCATGCTCCAGCGTCATACCGCTGCGAAAACAGCGTGCTTCCATTCTTCTGCATCCTCATTTTGAATCTGATGCAGTCACCTGTGCTGCCACCAGTGATACCACCGAAGGACTTCAGTCTAAAGTTACCACCTGTGATCGTAGTAATAGTTTGGTCACGTCCTTGTGAGATTGTATAGTCACCTGTGCATTTACCACACTCATGGTTTTCATCCCACTCACCGAATAGCATGGGTGCAAAGTTACCACATTCCTGACGTTGCAACACAACATCCTTAAAGTTTTTCTTAAATGCCTGAGGATCACATGGGTTAGACAGATCAATCTTCATCATCACAGGCTCAGGTCTGTCTTCTGCAAACACATAGCACTGGATACCTTCGTATGTGTATCCAGGGTAGGCAGTAAACTCCACTGTATGCCAAAGGATCAGGTCATCATAGTCATCGTCACCATCGATAAGGTCTTCCCACATCTGTTTGTTAGGACCCTTCCACTTGGTGTAGTCCTTCTTGTCCTCAGGATTCCACTCCTTATCTGAGAAGAGAATGTAATTATTTTCTTTGGTGTTAATACCACTGCCACTGAATCCAGGACCATGACCGCTGGAGTGGGGGTTGATATTAAATGTCTGGTTGAGACTCAAACTGTTTTGATCAGCACCATCAGACAACAGGAAGAATCCCATGGTGCCACCTTTATATACATTCAACTCAGACGTGCTCAGCACAATGGTGCTGGTCTCGTTACCACCACCCTGACTTGCTTCCTTAGCACTAGGCACAACAATCTTGCCCCACTTGGGTCCACTGCTATCTGCTAGGTAGAAACCAAATGCATTGTTATATCCTGCCTTACCCTTCTCCACATCCATACGGATGGTCAAAGCGTTAGTGATCTTCTGAGGAATACGGTATGCAAACCTGCTCCGTGAGACCCTCTGAGGGATGGTGTTATTCTGTGGGTCAATTGTATACCTATGGTCCCCTGTGGATGGGTTGTAGAAGCGGTGAAGTGCCCACAGTCTTTCCTTATCATGAATGAATTCAATACCATCAGGTCTCTTTTGGAAGACATACCCAAGGATACTATGGAAGATCATGTTAGCACCATTCATGGTCGCTCTCTCACCAGGACCCTGAGTATCAGGAGCACCAGGGTTAGTAGTCAGAAAATAATCATGAGGACTGCTACCTTTATACTTAAACAGAGGCACACTCCTATCTCTCGTCTCAGATCCTAGGACAACTGCATTGATATTCATTTTCTTCTGACCATCATTACCATTCTGCTTAGGCATGAATGAGAATGGAATCTGCGCACCAGACTCAGGCAGTTTACCTGTCCAAGAGGTTACTCTCCACTCACTATCAATATCATCTGCCTTGCCATCACTGCCGACATCATATACAGGTCTGACTTCAAAGTTAATCTCAGCGCCACCATATCTGATAGTGTGCTGTGCAATATCTCCTCTTATCCCATTGCCACTACCTAAACCTAGGTTTTTCTTTGGCCAAAACTGCGCCCCACCCTCATTATAAATCCAGTTACCATTACCTACACCTTCATTGTTAGTAGTTTTGATTGGTGGATTCTGATCAAAGTTAGTAAAACCTCCATTACTATTAGTGATCAACTCTACGTTAACTCCACTACCACCTGCTGATCCAGGCACCTTCTCCTTCAAGCACCACCATGCAGCACCATCATCAGTCAGAGTGTATCCAGAAGGACCAGCAATCTCATTGTGATAGTTGTACTCACTACCACTCTCGGATTCATAGACAGGGACTCTCTCAGGATAGCAATTCTTGATACAAACTTCAGTCTTGTTAGCAGTCCATCCACGAGGGTGGTATCCTTCACAGGATGCCTTGGCAGGTGTCCAACCACCACCAAGATATGGTTTGAATGTGCATTCTAAAGTCTTGCGGACGCAGTGCTCCCATTCTGTGCCACTACCATCTTTTTCTGCACAGTAAAGTATCTCTTCTGGATCACTACCAATAACTCGCCAGTATCCACCACCAATGTTTACTACTTTGCCACGGATTCTCAACTTAGAGACACGCACACAATCATCATCTCCTCCACCTAACCATGGACCGTCAGGTTGATCAGGCGTTGGCAACTTGATCACAATTTCGTTGCCGCATTCTATACCAGGCAACTCAATACCCAATTCATCTGCAATGAAACAGATGATGGGATCAATGTTAATAATCGTAGGTAGATCAGGGACCTCTGCCTCAGGTGGAGGGGGCATCAGTGGTGGAAGTGGTGGATAACATCTCCCAACTAGATCCTGAATCACCTCATTAGGTGTGGGATCAGACGGAGGTGTTGGAAGATCAGGACGAAAAGGAACATTGATCGAGTCCAGTTGGTTAGGAGTGAGAGGTGGTGCAGTAGGACCATAGCATCTACCAACCAGGCCCTGGATTACTTCAGCAGGAGTCTGCGCTAGGATAGGACCAGACGATGATGCTGATGCGGGGGTGAATTCACTAGCAGGATTCTCACCATCCAATGCGTTGGGGGTCAGACCAATCGGACCCGTGACATTGTAACAGCGAGCAACTAGATTACGAATATGCTCGGACATTAAGAAAGAGGAGCGGGTGCTGCTCCTCTATTTAGTTTCCATACAATGTAGTCCATATTAGGGACACACTGTGGATTCCACCCAACAAAGGTTGTTGATTCTCCACTTGGAATCTTCCAGCAAGGAGCATCATCATTCTCAAGATCTAATGACTCACGATATACATCATCACCAAGAAGAACAACTGATCTCTCTGCTTCATTCAACCTTCCGAAGCAGGCAAATGCATTCTTTCTGATGATGTCAGGGATTTCGTGTTTCATTTTCCGTTTTCTAAAAATAATTTAGCAAGAGGATTAAACCTTACAATCCTATTCTCTGCCATATCAATATACTCCTGATGTAACTCTACTCCAAGATATTGTCTATCATTATCCACACAAGAAATAGCAGTAGTCCCAGACCCCATAAAAGGATCAAGAACTAAATCCCCAACATAAGAATAATACTTTACAATCTTATCACTCAACTCTTTTGGGTAGGGTGCAAGATGTTTTGATGCAGTCTCTGGATTAATCTTCCAAACATTAGATCTTTCATATTTATCTTTTACAAGAGATTTTTCCAACACATCACCTTCATAAGATCTAACAACTTTATCAATCAAAAAGTTTGCTGGTTTCTGAAAGATAAAGATTGTCTCACTTACAATGTTAGGTTTATATGCTACTGGTTTACGATGTTGATAGAAACCACCGTTGCGATTGATAGCAGCACCTTCTGGTTTTACCCACACAATATCATCAATATATTTCCATCCCATCTTCTCCATCAAAGAAAAGAAATGAAATGGGATAGCAAGTCTCTTACTTTCATGTGCTCTGCTTTCTCTTGCTTGGATTACTGGTGATAGATTGACTGCACACATTCTTCCAGGTTTAGTAACCCGAAGAACTTGCTCAAATACATTAGTAAGAAACTGCAGGTACTCATCATAAGTAGGCCAAATAGAATATGATCTAGCATTATAATATGGAGGAGAAGTGCAAGTAAGATGCACTACCCCATCACCAATTGTTTTTAATACTTCTTGAGAATCCCCAAGTAAAATTTTATTCATACCATTCTACGAGTTGATGTTTTGTTACTGTTACAGTCTCCATTAATTAAAGACTTGCGACCATGACATAATTTACAATATGTTTTGACATTAGATGGCGTATTATTGTGATGATCTCCATCCAAATGATCTAGGTCAAGACTAGACTCAAACCCTTCAAATGTAGATACTGGGCATGTCCATCCTAGATGACCATCATGATTCTCACAACAATCTTTCTTATGTCTCGTAACACCAGGTCTATCAATTCCTTTTTTACGAGAAGATGCACAAGAAGAACATTCTGATTTGAATGACCAGTACTTCCACTCTCTAACCTGTACAAAATTATGGCACCCGTCATTAACACAGGTGGGAAGTGTGTGTCCTTCAGCGAAGAACTTCTCTTTCATTTGGTTCATTTGATACCCATTTTGGGATTACTCATATATTATAGCATAAAAAAAGACCCCTGAAGGGGTCTTGTGACAGTCATTAAATTGGATTCAACTGGGGGAAGTAAAAGGGTGGAGTATTCCTGTTAGGGACCACTGAATAGGGGGAACGAGTCCTTGCCACCCGCACTATTTAGTGTAACACATTGTTGTAGTCTGTCAAGGATCTCACGATAAGCAGGGACGATATCACCCCCACCCTTTCGGAATAGATCCTTATCAAATCTTTCGTCACTACCAATCTTCCATAGTCTCATACTATCAGGACTGATTTCATCTGCTAATAGAAGGTGACCTGCGGTTTTCTCATGACCAAACTCTAGTTTGAAATCTACAAGAGTAATGTCCAACTTATTGAAAATATCGACAAGAATGTCATTGACCTTGAGTGCTTTCTCTGTCATCAGGTCTGTGAGTATGTGAGTGTAACCCATCAGATTCATTCTATCTGGAGTCAGTAGAGGATCATTTTTCTCATCATCTTTTAGATAAAACTCTACCAGTGGGTATTGAAACTTAATACCTTCTTTCACACGAGTTTCCCTCACTATACCACCTGCTGCCACGTTCCTGACTACTACCTCAATAGGAACGATATCTACATGCTCACATATCATCCTGTGCCCATGTATCTGGCGTTTGAAGTGAGTACGAATACCTTCATCTTCCAGTTTTTGAAAGAGAATAGCAGAGATGGTACAACATAAAGCTCCTTTGCCTTCTGGATAGTCTTCTTTCTCTCCGTTACCTGCAGTGACTTTATCCTCATACTGTATGATCACCGTGTTTGGGTCATCAGTAGGATAGACAGTCTTCACTTTACCTTTTACAAAAAATGGTTCACTCATATTAATAATGTGGATTATAATGCCTAAGAATCAAGGCCAACGAAAGGATACCAACGATCAAAGCGATGGTGGCAAGCGTGATAAGGTGTAAAATCATCCTATAACTGTGTTTGTTCCTCAGTATAGCATGGAATCATTCTGTTGGCAAGCAATCCTTCTTAGGAGTCATCTTATAAGCACCAAAGGCAGCACCAGAAAGAGCAGCAAAGAGTACTAGTAGTTCCATGAGGATATCAGTAAATGTTTTTATATATATTCCTGTTTTGTATCAGGTTGAAC
>Ga0207992_1000506_pt1 | contig 19584 bp, 19 predicted proteins | sample ETN02SmetaG_FD_185788 | JGI IMG/M metagenome (GOLD analysis project Ga0207992, IMG submission 185788) | Marine microbial and viral communities from oxygen minimum zone, Eastern Pacific Ocean - ETNP2014F10-02SV255 (SPAdes) (version 2) | ecosystem: Environmental > Aquatic > Marine > Oceanic ...
GTTGGTGCATTTCCTATAGCAACTATTCCACCATCGATATCATTTTTTGCAACTCTCATTGAAACTTGAGAACGTGTTTTTCCTTCATCTTTAGCTTGTTGCATTATTTCTGGTTTAGATATGTTACAAACTATTTCATTACCAAAATCTTTTGGGTTTTGTTTATTGAGTCCACCAATTACTCCGTTTACATCCACTACTATACTGCACCCATTTTTGAGAGCATTCATACCACTTTCTATAGCATCTTTTTGAAAAATGAGCCTATTTTTGTCGGCAAAATCAAAATCAGCAGTAGAATGAATTATTCTTCTTACAATAGGCCATTCTTTTTCATTATAATTATGTGATCCAATTTCATCTTCGATCATTTTCATGCTTGCATCTTCAATTGATTGACCTTTCTTAGTTTGCATTCTCTACTTCCTTTGCTCTTTCTAATATTAAATCTACCATTTTTTGATCTGTTCCAATATGTTTTGTAATATAGCTTTTTTTAATCTTAGAATTTTCTAATGCTGGTATCAAATCATTATTGATATCTGTTTTAACGTGTGCTCCTTCATGAAGAAAATAAAATACATTAACTAAAACATTTGGATCATTCTTTTCAACAGTTTTAATTCCTTCAAAAATATCTGGTTGTTCTATTTCTAACCATGATCTACTCACATTTCTGTAATTGTCTTTTAATCCATTTACAATATAATCAAGTGATCTTTGTGCATTAGGATCCATGCTTCCATGACCAATAATCATTACATCTACATCCTTATCTTCTAAAGTAATTTGATTTTCTTTTAATGTTGAGTCTACTCTACTTTGAACTATTTCTACCAAAGTTTTATGCATCATCATTGGTTTGGTAACAAGAAATTTTATTTTAGTATCTTTTTGAAGCTTCATAACATCAGTAACTGCATTTTTTACTTTTTTTCCTGGATATAGAAAATATGGAACTATTGTAAGTGTATCAATATCTTGTTTTAGGATTTTTTCAATTCCATCTTCAATATATGGTGGTTCAACCTCTAAAAAACAAAAATCAACAAATGAGTATTCTCCTTTATCTCTAATTCCTTCACAAATTACTTCTAATTCTTCAGATGCTTCTCTTTGTCGACTTCCTCTATCAATTATTAATAATCCACGCTTCAATCTATTTTCCTCGCAATTGCTACTGTTAAATTTGGTGGGAATTTCTGCTTTTCCACAATTAATTCCCCTTTTGATACTTTAATTGCAGCAGCTTCAGAAACACTTGCTGTACCTTCAAATGCTTTTACTGTGGTAGATGGATTTGGAGTAATGATTTCGGCAAGTTCTTCTCTATCAACATATTCTACAGGAACTTGCATTTCTTTTCCAAGATCGATTAATCCTTGCACATCTTCAGGTTTTTTAATTGAAACCAGCTTGGCAATAGATTTAGAACTCAAATTGAATTTATCTAAACAATAATCTATTCCCTCTTTGATTGTATCTTTTGTTGTATCCCAATGTAGTCCTATTCCAATAACTAAACTTTCAGGACGATAAATTACAGATTGTTGAGATAGTTCATCATCAATTTCTTTATCTGAAATTATTAAATGTGCTTTTGAATTTGATTTCTTTAATTCATCTAAACTGTCATAAATTTTTACATTTTTTGGTAATTCTTTATACCATTTTTTATTACCTGCTTGTTGATAAACACCAATAGGTTCTGCATTTACCATATGTGCGCTAATTTTAGTTACTGTTGTTTCATCATCAATTTTCCAACCAAATTCTTTACCCACCAAATCCACTGCAATTGTTTTGTTTACATCTGCTGCAGTTGTAATAACTGGTAATGCATTTAATTTTTGAGAAATTTCTTGAGTTAATTCATTTGCTCCTCCTATATGGCCTGATAAAACACTAATCACAAAATTTGTTTTATCATCAATTACAATTACTGCAGGATCTGTTTTTTTATCTTTCAGATGTGGTGCAATTAATCTTATAACTGCGCCCAATGAAAAAAGACAAATTAATGCATTGGAATTTTTAAAAAGTTCAATGATTTTATTTGTTGTACCCTCAGAATACCATATTATTTCGTTATTTTTATTAGATAATTTCTCTGGTGCAAAAATATCCCAATTAGGATAAAGTCCTTTTAATTTTTCTCCAATTTTGATACCATTTTTTGTTATTGCAAGAACTGATACCTTTTCCATAATCAAAAATTTCTAACTTTAATAAAATACCTTACTCTTATGATTTTCTAGCAAGGATCTGTCCTTCAAAATCAAATAATATTACATCTATTGGAACTTTTTCTTCTGAATGTTTTCTCATATGCCTATACGTTTCACTACAAATTAGTTCAAAAAATCCAGTAATGTTATTTTCTTTGATTATTTCTGAAACGTGTCTTGCAGTATTTGCTTTTTTAATACTTTGAATTACTTCTTCATTGGCATTGGCTTTTTTTGCTAATTCCGATAAAAAATTCATATCAACTTTTGATCCTTTTACATGAGTTTGTTTTACGCCAGCAGCCATCTTTGCTAGTTTTCCAATAAATCCTACAACATATGCTTTTTTGATATTTTTTCTACCGCATTGTTGTATTGTATATCCTGAAAAATCTCCCATTTGTACAAAGCAGTGAACTGGCAAATCAACAATTTTTTTGGCATATTCTTCACTTCTTCCACCTGTTGTTAATACTACAGTTTCGTTTCCTGCAGCAATTGCTACATCCAAATTTTGTCTAATTGATGCTGCATATGACGCTGTAGAAAATGGAATTACAATTCCACTTGTTCCTAAAATTGAAATCCCATCCTTAATTCCTAATCTGGGGTTATCTGTTTTTGGTGCTAATTCTTTTCCTTTTGGTACTGAAATTACAATTCTAATTCCTTTTTTCTCAAGAATTTCTTTTCCAGCATCTCTTAAATTTTCATTAATCATTTTTTTTGGTACTGGATTAATTGCAGGTTTACCTATTTCCAAACCTAAGCCTGGTTTTGTAACAATACCTACGCCTTCACCACCTTCAATTTCAATCTCATCAATTTTCTCTGTTAATGATAATTCAACAATTATTTCTGCACCATGTGTGACATCTGGATCATCTCCACCATTTTTTATTACAGTGCATTTTGCTTTTTCATTTTCAAATTCACAAGAATTAACTGGAATTTGAATTGAGGAACCTCTCGGTAAAATGATATCTACATTTTCAATTTTTTTTTGATTAATTATTGATAATAATGCTGATTTTGCAGCAGCTGTAGCAGAACTACCAGTAGTATACCCTGTTCTCAATTCCACTTTTTTCTCTGACATATCTCTTAGATTCATTTTCTAGTATTAACTCTTATTTCATTAATGTTGGAATTTGTAGTATAGATTTAAAATTAAAAGTCAATTTAGATAATTATGGCTAAATCTTTTCAGGTGGTTGTTACTGGTGCAAGTGGATTTGTTGCAAAAAATCTAAGAAAATATTTATCTGAAAATAATGTTAATTTGATTTCAATTTCAAGAAATGATTTTAAAACATATAAAAATGAACAAAAAATTATTTCTAAAGATTATGATGAAAAGATCATTGTTAATAAAATAAAAAACTCTGATGTATTAATTCATCTTGTAGGAATTGGAAAACAATCTATAGATACTGATTATGAAATGATAAATGTTGAATTAACTAAACACATTGTAAATTTAGTAAAGAAGACCAAAATTAAAAAAATTGTTTATAATAGTGGTCTAGGCGTTTCAAGTAAAACTTCTGTTGGATATTTTATTTCTAAATACAAAGCAGAAAAAATCATAATTAATTCAGGCTTAAACTACACTATTTTTAGACCCTCGTACATTGTAGGAAAAGATGATTTATTTACAAAATTATTAAAAAAACAGATTAAAATCAAAACAATTGAAATACCTGGTTCTGGTAAGTACTCGATTCAGCCAATTTCTATAAATGATGTGGTAAAAATTATTTTTCAATCATTTAATGAAATTCAATTTAAAAATAAAATATGTGATCTTGTTGGACCTGATTATCTAACGTTTGAACAATATGTAAAACTCTTTTGTAAAGGAAGTAAAATAAAGATAAAAAAAATTAATTTAGAAACTGCATATTATGATGCAATTAATAATAAAAAATCCAATTTTGGAATTGATGATCTAAATATTCTAGTTGGTGATTTTAAAGGAAATTATAATCAATTAGAAAAAATCACACAAATAAAATTTGAATCTGTTATAGAATTATTAAAGTCCGGCAGATTGCTTTAAAATTTCTGCTTTGTCAGTTTTTTCCCAACTAAATTCTGGCTCATTTCTTCCAAAATGACCATATGCTGCTGTTTTTTTGTAAATTGGTCTTTTCAAATCTAGTTCTGAAATGATACCTGATGGTTTCATATCAAAATTCTTTCTAACTAATTCTTCTATTTGATTTTCTGGAATTTTATTGGTACCAAATGTATTGACATAAAGTGAAACTGGTTCTGCTACACCAATTGCATATGCAAGTTGAACTTCACATCTATCAGCAAATTTTGCTGCAACCAGATTTTTTGCAATATATCTACACATGTAACAAGCAGATCTATCTACTTTAGATGGATCCTTTCCTGAAAAAGCTCCTCCTCCGTGTCTTCCAAAACCACCGTAACTATCAACAATGATTTTTCTTCCAGTTAAACCTGCATCTCCATGAGGTCCACCAATAACAAATTTGCCTGTAGGGTTTATGTGAATTTTAATTTTATCATTCCAAAGATTTCCTAAAACAGGTTTGATTACCTTGTCAATTATCTCCTTTGTAATTTCTTCTTGAGATATTTCAGGTGCATGTTGTGTTGAAATTACAACTGTTTCAATTCCAGTTGGTTTGTTATCTTCATATTTTACTGAAACTTGAGATTTCCCATCTGGTCTAACCCATGGTAATGTATTATTTCTTCTAACTTCTGACAATCTTTGAATTAATTTATGAGCTAACAAAATTGGCATAGGCATTAATTCTTCAGTTTCATTTGTTGCATAACCAAACATTAATCCTTGATCACCAGCACCTTGTTCTTTTTCTTCAGTTGCTGTAACTCCTTGACTGATATCTGGACTTTGTGAATGTAATCTTAAATCAACTTTACATGTATCACCATCAAACATCAATTCTTTATCATTATATCCAATTTCTTTGATTGTTTTTCTTACTAATTCTTCTTGTGCTTTTTTATCAAAAACTGCTTTTGATGTTACTTCACCTGATACAACTACAAAATCTGTTGTAACCATTGTTTCAACTGCTACTCTTGAATTTGGATCTTGTTTTAGATATTCATCTAAAAATGCATCTGAAATATTATCGCATACTTTGTCTGGATGACCTTCTGTTACTGATTCTGATGTAAATAGAAAAGTATTGGTCATAAAACCACTCATAATTTAATTAAAGTTCATTTTCTAATTTGATAAATAATACGTTGTTTCCTCTAACGATTACTCTACCATAATTTGCAATGGTTTTACTATCGTGGATTTCTTCCGCATCAGTCATTATCAAATTCATATATGAATCGACATTATCCATTTTACCTTTGTATTCAACTTCGTTCTTTAATCTGACGGTAACTTTCTTTTTTGTACTTTTTTGAAGTATTGTTAATGGTCTTTTTGCACTATTTGATTGGGACACTAAATGTTCACTTAATTTCAAAAATTCTTGTCCAGCATAAAAGCCTTGCCACGATTGTAATTCTTTAAATTTTTTCTTTTTTTTCTATAAATTATACAAATGATCTCAACTGGTTTAAAAAAAATAGATAATTTTCTATCAGGAGGAATTCCTGACGGTGTAATTGTAGATATCTTTGGTGGAAATGGAACAGGGAAGACTCAATTATTATTACAATTATCAATTAACTCAATCAAAAATGGTGGCAAAGTTTTATTTTTAGATACTACAGGAGGGTTTAGACCTGAAAGAATATTAGAAATTCAAAAAAAATCTAATTCAAATCTTAATTTACTTAATAACATTATAGTTTCCAGAATAACAAATACTTCAGAACAAATTAATTCAATTAAAAATTTTAAAGAAAATAATTTCTCTTTAATTATTATAGATAATATTACTGATTTATTTTCTTATGAATATAAAAATAATCAATCCATCTTCAAAAAAAATTCTTTATTTATGAAATATATGCGTGAATTATCCTTATACGCAGTTACTCATAAGGTTCCTATTGTTATTACTAATATGATTAGAAACTCAAATGAACAAGAAGTTGAAAATATGTCTACAGCAATAGATCTTTTTACTCATATCAAAATTCATCTTTTTAAAAATTCATCTATTTACAATGGAGAGATATCTTCTCCTTTCAATAAAGAAAATTTTTCTTATACAATTACATCTTCTGGTTTATCTGATGCTGATTTTTAATTTTTCTTAATAATTTTTGAATGTGCTGTTAAAAATAATTCTATTCTACCTTCTCCAAAATTATTTGCTTTAGCATTTAATCCAGTTATGGAAATAATTTCTCCTAATTCACATTTGTCAATTAGTTTCGCTTGATTTCTCCATCCTTTTACCCAGATCTGACCTGTATCATCTTCAACAAACATTTCTGAAAGAGAAATTGATTCACCTGATTTAGTTTGTATTTCCTTTCTTTCAGGAACTTTTAGCACTATGGATTCAATACAATATGTTTGGTCTACTTTTACATCACTAATCTTTGTTCGAATTTTAGATAATGATGGAATTGTTTCATCATTATCTAATTTTCTTACAAATGAATTTTCATCTAATGTAACTGAATTCCCATAAATTTTTGATGGCATGCATTCAATTACATCCCCTTCAACACAAATGCTAGTTGAATTTGAAAAATCATTGATATTGTAGATATTTTTTTGATTATCTGTTGCTATAATCATATTTTTTCCGTTTTCAGTTGTTACCATTGATAAAATTCTTGCAACAATGGGTTCAGCTTCTTTTCCACCCTCAATTTCAATAATTGTTGCTTCATTACCATGAATTTCTAATCCTTGATTTCCAGATTTTACTCTAACACCTAACAATTTTACATTTGCCGATTGTGAAATCATATTTGGAATTAATGATTCGTCTTTGCCCCATAGAACAACTCTCATTGCAGATCCATCTTTTCCTTTTAGTCTCATTCTAAGTGCAGTTCCAGGTTGACCTCTGGAATTTGTAAATTTCATTCCACTGATTATTCCGTCAATTAATCCTGAGATTGCAAGATCTTTTTGTCCTTCTTGTAATTCACTTATGTCTTTAGTAATTTTGTCAATCATTGGAATTTGACTTTCAGTTTCAACGGTCTGAATATTTGATCCAGAACCAATATTGATTGTAGGTGACCCATCTAAATCTGATTTTACATATGCTTTTATGATTTTAATTAGGTCACCAGGTTTAAGATTTTCAATACCAGGTAAGTTTGCTTTTTCATCCCATAATTTTACGCTTGCTGTAGAACCTGAATCGTATACTGTCATTGTTCTTAAATCAAATGTTGAACCATCTTTTCTTGAAAATTGTTTTGTAGGTGAAAAATTTAAAACTCTAGTTTCTAATGAAATTTCTTTTGCACCTGCATACAAGTCCTTTAAACTAATTTCTGTTTTTGATGTTTCCTCAAGTTTTACATTATAATCTGATGCAATCAAAAATACTGCTCCTTCGTCAGTAAGATATCCAGAACCTATTTTCTCTTTTTTTTCTGCAATTTTTTGATTGATTACATCTTTGGTTAATTCTGGTTTTAGTTGTAATAGTTTATCAATAAGATTTTGTGATTCTGACATTTAGTTTCCATAAACATGATGTCTTAATAAAAATTTCATTGATTTTTTAATTCATTTAATCAAAATTATCAATAACTGCTTAAATGATTTAATTTAAAACCTATTTTTTATGCAGAAACAAATCTAAAATTTCCTTAATTTGTTTAATAATTCTCTTATATTATCTCACTACCTAAATTAATAGGAAGATCGCAGATTTATTGTGTCTTGTATTAATGTAGAACATTTATCCAAATCATATGGATCAATTACAGCTGTAAATGATCTAATTTTATCCGTAAAAAAAGGTCAAGTTTTTGGATTTTTAGGTCCAAACGGTGCAGGCAAATCCACCACAATTAAGTTACTTACAACTTTGATAAAACCATCATCTGGTTCATTATCCATTTTAGGAATTGACGCTATTTCAAATCCGTTAGAAATTCGTAGTAAAATTGGAGTTGTTTTACAGCAACCAAGTTATGAGCCTACTTTGTCTGTAGAAAAATCTCTTGATAAATATGGAATGATGTGGAATATTCCAAAAATTGAGCGTAAAAAAAGAATGGAACAATTATTGAAGGATTTTGATTTAGTTGAAATTCGTAAGAAGAGAAACGAAGATCTTTCTATTGGTCAACGAAGACGTGTACAAGTTGCACGTGAATTCATGCATGATATGGAATTATTATTTTTAGACGAACCCACTGTTGGATTAGATCCTGAAGCTCGTAGAAAATTACTTGATTATTTAAAAAATAAAATTAAAACTGGTTTAACAATTTTTTATACAACTCATATTTTATCCGAAGCTGAATATCTATGTGACGAAATAGCTATTATTGATAATGGGAAAATTCTTACTGTTGATTCACCTGATGCTTTAAAAAATAGATTTGGAAAGGAAAAAACAATTAAAATTCATTTACAAAATAAACAATCAAACATTTCTTCATTGTTAAATGACATACCTGATTTTGAAATTAATTTTGATACTGGTACAACAATTATAATTCATTCAGAGCAATCAGAATTAATTTTACTACGAGTTCTAAAAATACTTAATGAAAATAATATTGAAATTGAAGATTTATCTGCAGTACCAACAAATCTTGAAGATGTATTTTTAAAAATGGTGAGAGAAAATGCATCCAATAATTAGACTTGTTAATAGAAATCTAACGATTTCACTTAATCCTGGATTTTTAATTTGGCAAATTATTTTTCCTTTAATCTATATTTTTGTAGCAGGTTTTGCTTATGGTCCATTAATTAATCAGGTTCCATTTGCTGGAAAGGATCTTGATTATCCTGCATTTTTAGCATCTGGTATGATTGGATTTAATATTATGAATAGTACATTAATTTCTGGAATTCTTATTTGGAATGATCGACGACATGGAATGTTTGAACAAATCATGTCTGGTCCATTTACTCGCAGTCATTATATTTTGAGTAATATTTGTACAATTGGCATAATTGGATTAGTTAGTGCATCATTAATTGCAGTCGTTGGCTATCCTGTAATCTTTCAGTCTGCAGAATTTTCACTGGCTACGATTCCAATTCTAATCTTTGGTGCAGTAGTTGGATCCATTTTATTTGGTTCATTAGCCTCGATAATTTCTACTAGATTACGCTCAAGTGAAGGATTTAATGTAATTATCAATACGGTTTTCCTTTTCTTTGCATTTGTTAGTTCTGCATTTTACCCAGCTGATACGGCACCTGAACCATTACGTACTGCATTTTATCTTAATCCCTTGACATATCTTGTTGATATAATCAGAGCAGGAATTTTTGGAACTATTACTGAATTTGTTATTTATGAAATGATTATTCTTGCTACACTTGCAGCTATTCTTTTTATTATTGCTTCAAAACTATTAACGAGATTGGATTTTTAAAAATTAGAATTATTTTTTAAATTTTTCATACATTTCATTAATTGTTTTAATAACATCTAAATTTTCATACTCTACTAAATTTAAATTTGGAATGACACAATGTCCTCCAATAACACCTGGAAACATTTTTGGTCTATTGCCTAAATTTTCATGAATTTCATCAGCAAATTTCCACATTTCATCAAAATCAACATTCTCTTTTTCGCATATCATTTTAGTAATTTGAGCATAATTGATTAACCATCCATAATATGTTGTATCAACTAATATTTTTGCAAGCTCTGCAGTTTTTGTAGTTGACATCCATTCTACTTTTTCAAATCTATTTTCTAAATCTTTTTTTATTTCTGAATTTATTTCTGTATTATCAAACGAAATAAATTTTGTATATTTTTTAATATCATCTAAAAATCTTCTATGTACTCCACGAACTGGTGAAAATAAAATTGGCACTGATGATCTTTCTTGAATGCTTTTGGTAGTTCCTGGTTTTACAGTTGAATGAATTACAACAACTTGAATATTTTTTATCTTATTAATCCATTCAATTACAATATCTGTAAATTTTTCTAATTCTCCTGGTAGACAGACATGAAGGTATTGTGGATTTTCTATAATTTTATTTTCAGTATAGTTTTTACATTTTGAATCTTCTAAATCAATTCCAATACAATCAAATTTTCTATCTACAAGTAAATCAAATAATGTCTCCCCCACTTCTCCCATTCCTAAAATAATATCTGCCATTATGCCTAATCTGAGTAATATTGACTATATTATGTTCATGCTTCTATTATCATCGATTTTTAAGTAGAGTAGCCCGGGCAAGACTCGAACTTGCGTCTCGGGCTTCAAAGGCCCAAATGCTTGACCGCTACACTACCGGGCTACTAAATCGAGCACTGCTATTCCCTTAATGAACTTTTTAATCCAATTTGACTCTTAAAAGCAAATTAAAATTAATTTTTGATTATTTTAATTAGTTTTTCTATAGGATCTTCCATCTGTTTAACAACTTTTTTGGCTCTTTTTTTATTTTGGTCATTTTTTCTTGCAAAAATTCTCTTAATCTCATTTGAAACTTTTTTTGGATTTGTTTCTCTTTTTACAAGAGATTTTTTTACTAAGAAATTTTCGATTATATTTGGAACTGCATTATATGATATTGTAGGAATACCCATTAAAGCAGATTCTGCTGTCATAGTTCCACCAGAACCTATGAAAACATCTGTATCATTGAGTAAATATTTTCCATCAAATGACATTTTGATAACTTTGATTTTTTTTCCCATAATTTTTTGTAGATTAACAATTTGTTGAGTGTATCTACCTAAAACAATAATATTCTCATCTTTGTAATCATTGGCAATTTTTTGGATTATTGGAATAATTTTACTTGATTTTGATGTATACGCAGCTTGTTCCTCTTCCACTCTGATCAAAATATTTTTTTTATTATTATTTTTAAATGGGGAAATGATATTTTGATTAATTTTTCTTTGCATAGTTACTACTGCATCAATTGCCTTGTATTGAACAATATTTTTCTCATTAATTCCATATTTTGAAAATTCTTTTTTAGGTATTACATATGGAATTAAGAGTTTTTGAATTAATGGTAATGTGAGTCTCATTACTGCATTTGCATGTGGTGAATCACAAAACATAATATGTTTAATTCCTAAACCAAACGAAATTCTTGCTGCTTCTGGCGAACCAAAGCTTATCACCACATCAGGTTCAAACTTCCTAATTTTTTTAGATAAGTTTTCAATCCTTTCAATACTTGCTTTGAGTTTACTTTTTTTGTCTCCACCACCATGTTTTCCAACAAAAATTAGGTCAAAATGTCTAATTTTTGCTAATTTTGTAACTTCGTTATATTCTCTTGATGTACATAAAATGTCATGTTTTTGTCCTAATCTCTCAATTATTGGTTCAGAAAACAATAATTGTTTTGGTGTGAGAATATCTATCCATATTTTCAAGTATTTCTGCTAATTACTATACTTCAATAAGTTTTTCTTAGTCGATAATCATCTGTTATTGATGGCAGGAGTAAAAGTTGTTGTTTATGGCTTAAGTACTGAAGGTTATGCAATTGCGTCTCAAATGGCCATTAAAGGTGCTGATGTATCTATAATAGATGAATCAACCCCATCTGCAATATCACTTAAAGCTGAAATTGCTAAAACATATCCAAATGTTTCTTCATTAAAAGAAGATGAACCATTATTGGCAATGGAACCGATTGATGTAGCAATTGCTAAAGCTCAATATCTTTTCTTTACACCAAGAATTAGAAAAACTGGTCAAGATATTAAAACAGAAATTCATTCTAAATTCAAAGATGCAGTAACATCATTAAAGAAAAATAGTTCAGTAATTTTTACGTTAGCTACGGGATTTGGAGGTAACAACGAAAATATTTCATTATTAGAACATGTAACTGGACTTCAAGCCGGTAAAAATATTTCTTATTTTTATTATCCTTTGGAAGATCTAAATCAACAACCCAAAATTATTGGTTCATTTAATGGAAAAAAAGATCCAATTTTAGCAGATTTACTTGGTAATACTAAAAAAGAAAAAGAATTTGTGGCAATTTCGTCATCTGAACACTTCCACGCTATTGATGTTTTATCAAGATTTTCTAGTCTTTGTAGTATTTTGGAAGTTTGTAAATATGCACAAGATGAAATTACAAAAAATGATCTTTCAACAAATGATTTTCAAGAAATCTATTTGGATAATATGATAAGTGGATTATTTGATTTAAAATCTCTAGGTTCTTCTTTTGAAGGTTCAAACTCATTAATGTATTTGATAAATGGAAGTGTAAAAGGAATAGATGGTTACATTAAAAGATTAATTGATGAAATTCGTGGTACAATAAAGAAAAATGATCTAAAAGCTAGCAGAACCAAAATTGCATTATCTTGGACGCTTGATCAACATGCAATGCGTGGTGATAAAATTGAAATGCTTCAAAACCTCACTTCTAAATTACGTGATTACATAGGTGACGTTGAAGCTTATGAGGATCCAGATTTTAATTTATTTCACAGTGATAAAACTACAATAATTGTAGCTTGTTCTCAATCTGATTTTAAAAATATTGAAAATACCAAAAAAGATTCTAATTTAATTATTGTAAAAGCAAACCCTCTTTGTGAAACTATTCAATAATGGTATAAATTAGCTAGATAATAATTCTGTTTAAATTGTCTAACGAAACAAATCCTGATGAAATTCCTGTTGAAGTACTCTCTGAAAATGAAACTGATTCTAGCAATAAAATCGAGGAATTAGATAATATGGATAATAATGATAACACATCTGAAGATTTATCAAAACTATTAGAATTAGAGAAACAAAAAACATTACAATTTGAAGAAAAATTAAAACATGTATTAGCAGATTTTCAAAATCTTAGTAGAAAAACTCAAAATGATATTGAGACTGGTGTTAATTCTAAAATTAATGAATTCATATTGGATTTTCTTAAAATTTATGATGATTTCATACGAGCAAAAGAAGTAATTGTTGAAAGTAAAATTAATGCAGATGGTTTAAATTCGATTTTAAAAAATATGGAATCATTAATGGAAAAATATAATGTTAAACCAATTGATGCACTTGGAGAAATCTTTGATCCAAACTTCCATGAGGCTATTTCAATAATTTCTGATCCCTCCTTAGATGATAATACAATTACAAAAGAGATCAGGAAGGGATATATTTCTCATGAAAAAATATTAAGACCTACACTAGTAGAAATTTCAAAAAAGGAGAATGATGATAAAAAATGACTAAAATTATAGGTATTGACTTAGGAACGAGTAACTCAGCTGCAGCCGTGGTAATGGGTGGTAAACCAACTATTATTCCTGCAGCAGAAGGTGCAACAGTAGGAGGTAAAGCATTTCCTTCAGTTGTAGCATTTAGTAAAGAGGGTGAATTGATGGTTGGTGAACCTGCCAGAAGACAAGCAGTTACTAATCCAGATAATACCATTGTTGCTGCCAAAAGAAAAATGGGTTCTGATGAAACTTTTAAGATTTTAGATAAACAATACAAACCTCAACAAGTTTCTGCATTTATTCTTCAAAAAATAAAAAAAGATGCTGAAGCATTTGTTGGAGAACCTATTGAAAAAGTTGTAATTACTGTTCCTGCATATTTTGATGATAACCAACGTCAAGCAACTAAAGATGCTGGTACTATAGCTGGTCTCGATGTTGTTAGAATAATTAATGAACCAACTGCTGCATCTTTAGCATTTGGATTAGATAAAGCTAAACAAGATATGAAAATACTTGTTTTTGATTTTGGTGGTGGTACTTTAGATGTAACCATTATGGAAATGGGTGGTGGTGTATTTGAGGTACTCAGTACATCTGGTGATACAAAATTAGGTGGTACGGATATGGATAAAGTTTTGATTGATTATGTTGTTGATGAATTTAAGAAAAAAGAGGGTGTTGATTTATCTGCTGATTCAACAGCAATGACAAGAATTAGAGAGGCTTGTGAAAAAGCAAAAATTGAATTATCAACGGTTATGGAAACAGATATCAATTTACCATTTATTGCACATGATCCATCTGCAGGTGCTAAAAATCTTGAATTAAGAATTACAAGAGCAAAATTAGATGAGTTGATTAGTCCAATCGTAGATAGATGTAAGCCTTCAATTCTAAAAGCATTAGAAGATGCAAAATTGTCTAATTCTGATATTAATAAAATTGTCATGGTGGGTGGACCAACTAGAATTCCTTTAGTTAAAAAATTCGTCAGTGAAGTAGTTGGTCAAGAATCTGAATCAGGTGTTGATCCAATGGAAGCAGTAGCTATGGGTGCTGCAATTCAAGCAGGCATTATTGCTGGTGACGTGACAAGTGATATAGTTTTACTTGATGTAACACCTCTAACATTAGGAATTGAGACATTAGGTGGTGTAAGAGAACCATTAATTGAAAGAAATACTACTATCCCAACATCAAAAGCTAAAGTTTTCACAACTGCTGCTGATAATCAAACTGCTGTAACAATACATGTTGTACAAGGTGAAAGACCAATGGCAACTGATAATGTATCATTAGGAAGCTTCAATCTAACTGATTTACCACCAGCTCCAAGAGGTGTACCACAAATTGAAGTTAAATTTGATATTGATGCAAACGGAATCATTAATGTAACAGCAAAAGATTTGGGAACGCAAAAAGAAGCTAAAATAACAATTGAATCTAATTCAAAACTTTCTCCAGAAGAAATAGAGAAATTAAAAGAAGATGCAGAAAAGTTTTCTGATGAGGATAAAGTAAAGAAAGAAAAAATTGATCTCAAAAATGAAGCAGAGAGTTATATCTATACAACTGAAAAATTAGTAAATGTAGATCTTAAAGATAAAATTTCACAAGAACAAGGAATTAAAATTACTGATGCAGTAAAAGAAGTTAAGGAAGTATTAGATAAAGAGCCATCTGAATTAAAACCTAAACTTGAAGCATTACAAACTTTAGTTAATGAAGTAACAACAGAACTTTACAAAAATGCAGCACCACCACCAGGTGCTGATGGACAACAAGGTGCTGATGGACAACAAGGTGCTGATGGACAACAAGGTGCTGATGGACAACAAGGTGCTGATGGACAACAAGGTGCTGATGGACAACAAGGTGCTGATGGACAAACTTCTAATTCAAATACTACTGATGAAACAAAATCTAACTAATTCAAATTCATTCATTTATACTGTAATTCAAATTAAGGAATAACTTATGGCTGCAAAACGTGACTATTATGAAGTTTTAGGAGTTTCTAAAACTTCCTCTACTGATGAAATAAAAAATCAATATAGGAAATTGGCCTTAAAATTTCACCCTGATCGTAATCAATCTGCTGATGCTGCTGAACATTTTAAAGAAATTTCAGAAGCATATGCTATACTTTCAGATTCTGAAAAAAAACAAACCTATGATCAACATGGACATGCTGGAGTAGATGGAAGATATTCTTCTGATGATATTTTTGGTCGCGGAGGCGGCGGTAGTGGTTTTAATGATATTTTTGAATCTATTTTTGGTCGCGGAGGTGGAGGATTTACTCAACAACAACGTGGTTCAGACATTCTATACCAAACGACTGTAACATTAGATGATGTACTAAATGGAAAAAAGATGGAAATTGATTTACAAAAACAAATTCAATGTGACAATTGTCAAGGTTCTGGTTGTAAACCTGGAACCAGTAAAAAAACATGTACCTCATGTAATGGCCAAGGGGAAGTAAGACAAACTCGTAATATGGGCTTTGCTTCATTTGTAACAGCTGCACCATGTCCAACTTGTAGGGGACAAGGTTCAATGATAGAAACACCTTGTAACAATTGTAGGGGACAAGGTCGAGTTAAAGGAACTAAAAAAGTTGATTTTGAAATTCCACCAGGAATTGATACAGGTGATTATATTGTTTCTAGCGAAGGAAATGAAATTCCAGATGGAATTAATGGTGATTTGGTAATTCGAGTAAAGATTCAACCTCATACACATTTCAAAAGAGATGGAAAAGATATTTTTTATGATCAAGATATTTCTATGATAGATGCTGCATTAGGATGTGAATTAATGGTACCAACCCTACATGGAGAAGAAAAAATCAAAGTAGACTCAGGAAGTCAACCAAATACTATAATCAAATTAAAAGGAAAAGGAGTTTCGCATATTAATTCTAGAGGAACAGGGGATCAGTATGTAAGAGTAGTAGTAAATATTCCTAAAAAACTCAATAAACATCAAAAAAATCTATTAAATGAATTTAAAGATACAACTGATTAATCGTTAATATGAAAATTGCATTAGATGTTGATGGTGTACTTGCCGACGTAATAGTTTCATGGTTAAATTATAGTAATTCTATTAGACCATCAATTTCTAAAAATCAAATTACAGATTGGGAATTTTGGAAAAAATTCAAAATTGATCCATTTGATTTTTATTCAGAATTAAGTTCTTGTTGGAAAAATTGGAAATCAATTCCAGTAACTGAAAAAAATTTATCTTTAACTACAAAAAATCTTTCTAATTTTGCCCAAGTAGATATTGTTACAGCTAGAGAAATTTCTACTAATTCTTTTGTAAAAAATTGGTTAACTTATCATAATATTTCATATAACAATTATGTATCTGTGATTGATGGACCTATGAAAGCTGATTTAGATTATGATATTTTTATTGATGATTCTCCATTAAATGCAATAAAATTTCTTGAAAATAATAAAAAAGTTATTTTATATTCACAACCTTGGAATAAACATATTTCTAATAATCAATTATTCCGAATTTCAAAACTTTCTGAATCAATTGAAATAATTAAAAACAATTAATTTTTTTCAAATTTTCTGATGTTAATTTGATGTCCATTTCGAACATGAGTTACATGACTTGTTTTCATTAATTCTGCAATCTTGTCTTCACTGTAAAATTTAATGTTATATCGCCCAATTACTTTTTTACAACTTGTACAATAAATTTCTCGAAATTCCATATTTATCACTTGATTAATTTGAAAATACTATTTTCTTGTATAATAAAGAACTTATTTTAGAATTCAAAATCTCACGATGCGGGAATCACCCAGCCTGGTCAACGGTGTAAGGTTCAGATCCTTATCTCTTAGGAGTTCATGGGTTCAAATCCCATTTTCCGCATTTTATCCTTCTAATTTCTTTTTAATATTTTCTAACAGAAGATTATTAATTATTTCACCAGATACTTTACCTCTTAATTCTTTCATAGCAATTCCCATTAATGGTCCAATTGCCCTTTCTTTTTGATTTTTAATTATTTCTTGATTTTTATTTACTATGTTTTGAATAATCTGATCTAAATCTTCATTATTGATTGATTCCATTGAAGTATTTTTCATGGCTTCTTCTACATTTTGTGATTTATTTGACATAATATTTTCAAGAATTATTTCAATTGATTCTTTTGCAATTTCTCCTTTATCTAGTAATTCAAATAATTTGAAAATTTCTTGATTTTTTAATAAGTTTGAATTTAATCCCTTTCTTTCTAAATTTGTAATTGTTGAACAAAGAATTGATGCAACAAATGTTGGATTTGTTTTAATTTTTTCAATAATTTTTTCAAATAATTCAATATATTTTGAATCAAAAATTTGTTCTGCGAGTTGTTGATTCATTTTATATTTTGTTTCTATTTCTTTAATTGCATCATCCCATAATTTTGGAATATTTTCTTCTGCATCACTTAGTTCTTTTTCAGTTACTATTATTGGTGGAATATCTGTTTCTGGATACATTCGTGCAGCACCTGGTCTAGGTCGGAGAAATTTTGTTTCTCCTGTTGGAGTAGCTAATCTTGTATCAATTGGTATACCTTGATTTTGAATATGTTCTATTCGTGCAATAATTTGATCAATTACTGTATGAATTTTTTCTTCAGGAGCTGCTAATATTAAAAATGCATCATTTTCGTTAATTTTCAATAATTTTTTCAATTCATTCAGATCAGATGTTTCTATACCATAATTTGGTAATTCATCAGAATGAAAAACTCCTCCAATTCCAAAAAATCTAACTAATTCTGCTACTTCTTTTCCTAATCTTATGCCTTCATATGGTAAATATCCAAAAATTCCACCCATATTTTTAAAAGAAATTGCTATGATTTTGTGATTTTTCTTTATGGCATTTTGAATAATTTTTGATTGACATTTTGAAAATAACTCTGTAATGTCTTTTTTGTTATCCTCATCATATTTCCAATTCGTTTCTAGTATTTTTTTTGAAATTTTTAGTAAACCATGTTGTCTTTTTGCTTCATATTCTACAACTTTTTCTAATTGATCTAACTGTTGAACTCCTTTAACTTCAATAACAATTCCTCCACCATCTTTAATGGATACATTAACGTCTTGTCTAATTGAACCTAATCCTCTTTTTACTCTTTTTGTACTTCTCAAAATTCTTCCTAGAGATAATGCAATTTTTTTAATTTCTGTTAGTTCTACTTCAAAAGGATCTGTTGCAATTTCTACTAATGGAACACCTAGACGCTCTAATCCAAATTTTCTTGTAGTTCCTTCTTCACCTAAAATTTTTGCTGCATCTTCTTCTAAACAAATTGATTGAATTCCTATTTTTGTTTCTCCTGCATTATAAAACCCACCTTGAGAAATTAACATAGTACGTTGAAACCCTGTTGTATTAGAACCATCAATTACTGTTTTTCTCATTGGATAAATCTCACTAAAAATATTTGATTTTAGTGCTGCAGCTATAACTAATGCAATTTTTCTGGCATCTTCATCTAATTCATGTGGTGGTTCTTCATCTTGTTCAACTAAACAACTACTCTCTTCGTTTGCATAATACATGATAGTTTTTGATTTTGTACTTTCAAAAAGTGCAGCAGGATCAAATTCACCTAATTCACTTTTAGAAGCTCGTAATTTTCTTTGAAATTTTATAGAATAATCATCTGATTCTATTGGTGTACAATTACAAAATAATTTTTTATTAGTTTCAAGCTGTTGATGAATTTCTAAGCCTACTTTTACGCCTACATCTTTAATTGAAAATTTTTCCATTTTATTACCTGATCATGTTGAAAATTCTAATGCAATTTCTTTTAACATATTTTCTTTAATTTCATCAAATTTTTCAGTATTTCCTGTTACCCACATTGCTTTAACTAATGCAATTTCTGGAATCATGTTTTCTAGTGGAATAATTCCTAGATTTAATAGATCTCTTCCACTTTCATACACTGTCATTCTTACCATGCCATCAATACATTGAGAGGTCATTCCCATAAAA
>Ga0207992_1000511_pt1 | contig 19472 bp, 4 predicted proteins | sample ETN02SmetaG_FD_185788 | JGI IMG/M metagenome (GOLD analysis project Ga0207992, IMG submission 185788) | Marine microbial and viral communities from oxygen minimum zone, Eastern Pacific Ocean - ETNP2014F10-02SV255 (SPAdes) (version 2) | ecosystem: Environmental > Aquatic > Marine > Oceanic ...
TTTTAAGCATTTCTGTGTACAAAGCTACAACTTTCTCCTTAAAATCTGCTTGACCTGCCTTAATAGCAGCAGCAACGTCTTCCTTTTTAGTTCCTTTGACAGTAACTATACTATCTATAACAGGTGTTTCACCGTCCAAATTATTTGCTTCTCTAATCTGAGACTCCCAGAGGAACTGTTCAATCTTAGATTCTTCTGCTTTTAACGATAAGAACTTACGATCATATTGATCCTCAATGATAAGTTTTGCTGCTAACTTCATGAATGCTATTGCAGCATCATACCTTTCCTGTGGTAATTCAACTTTAGTTTTACCATCACCCACTTCTTCAAGTGCATACTCATCATCTTCAGATAAAGGGTCTTCATCTGTAACTTTAACTATAGCACGAATTTCTCCAAAGTGCTTGGTTCCCCACCTACCTAAATCTTCACTTATCTCTTCATATGATTTTGGTAGAGTGTATAAATCTCTAACCCATTTTTCTTCTACGGAAAATACGCAGATACCATACATGTTCCAAATGATATTGGCTGTTGATAACCAATCAATATCATCACTTCTTCTTCCTATGAAGTACTTTAGTTTAATTTCTTCGCTCATGTTAGAATCCTGTGTATCCGTACATTAAGGTACCGTATTCGGAACCAGCAGCAGATGCTGTTCCTGGAGGACCACTCCTATCCATTCTACTATCTCTTTGGAAACTATGACTTGCATAAGTGAATAGATAACCATTGTTATTCTGGTTACCATCATACTGCCCACAAATGAAACCATATTCATTTCCAGTATGGAATGTTTCCTCACCAGTAGTTATGCCATTTTTACTGACAGATGCTCTACGACCACCATTGTAAGAATCTCTTACATGCCAGTCACTAGAAGTACGATAACCACCAGAAGTGTTCCAGTACCCAAAACCATTTCTACTTGAAAGAGTTTTGTTAGTACCATCAGTTCCTGGTCCATCTGTCCAACCATGGAAAGTTTCGGTAGAGAAGTTATAACTCTGTTTACTACCAGTAGCAATCCAACCTACTGTAGCACCTTGTCCACCAGCAGGGTTATTCTGTGTGCCGTTAGGATGGGTTGTACCAAATGAGTTTGCAGCAGTTGATAAGTTATATTTCACCATGTTGCTACTATTACCACCACCATGCACATATGCATAAGTAAAGTCTTTTTTCATACAGGTAGCTCTATGCTTCGTTCCTGCCATAGAGGTCGCTGCACCAGTATTGGTTTCTGTTACCATACTGATAGATGATACTAAGTCAGTAGTTGAGTTCCAACCATCTCCAGTACAGAATATGTAACTCTTAAATGCTGTATTCCATGCAGAGTCAATATATGCACCTGACCATGTAGTTAAATCTCCTAAGTTAGACTGAGTGAATGTCGAGTGTACAAGTCTACTTACGTTCTTATACGAAGTTCCTCCTCGATAACCACACTGACTAAATCCTCTTGTGATATCAAATCCTGCTTTATATGCTGCCTGATTCGCACCTTCTGCAGTTCCCTCATTACCTTCATCCCAATATGCCTGACCAGTACTACCACCAGATCTCAGAACAGCACCAATGTTACTTGTATCCTGAGTAGGTAAAGTTACAAATGGTTGTCCATTTTGTAATAGAGTACCAGTGAAATCTATATTTCCAGCAACATCTACGTTGCCAGTAAAAGAAGCACCACCAGTAGGGAAATTAACTGCCCCCGATTCGGCTCTATTTGTTACTTCATCGACTTTAATTCTAGATGCCATAATTCTTTAATGCAACCAAAGTGTCCAACTATTTGTATAGCGATACTCATTATAAGCATCTGTGGTTCCCCAAATCACCTGACAAGGTGCTGAAGAACTTCCTCTCTCTGTACCAAACGATAAAGGTCCAATATTTTGAGAGTGGGAGTTATTACCACTAGTTAAGTTACCTGGATCAAGAATAAGCATGTTGCTACTAAAGTTTCCAGATGTATTACCATCAAAAATAACAGCCCAATAACCACAACCATTATTTTGGTATGGTGAGTTGTTTACAATACCACTAAAGTTTTGAGTAAATGCACAGAAGTCAGCAGTCTGACTACCACCACTTACATAACTTGCTTGGTAATGGGCTTTAGTCATATTAGGTAGACTGCATCTAATCGTTGATAGTGAGTTACCACCAGCATGACTTTGCTCTCTACCAATTCTATGAGTTCCATTTCCTATAGTATCATTATTAGTACTGTTAGTGGAGTTAGTGTTCCACGCAGGAATAATCGTGGATGGACTACCATATTCTGTGTGTGCTATGGCAGCATTATTTGCTCCAAAGAATGCAGCATCATATTTAATCCACCCATTATCTCCAGTACCAAAACGATCAGTAGCATCATATTCAAATTCAAATGCTCCACTGCCAGGTATTGTAATCCATACAGTACCAGATGTCTGGTTTCCATTATCATAAGCATCCTTACCAGAGAATGCAGGATTACCTTGAGATCCACCACGGTTTCCACCACCGCAGTTTGCCCACCTATCTCCAGTCCAAACTTCTAATGTTGCAGTATCACTAACAATAATAAGTTCGCCTACTGATGGCGAGTTTGGCTTTGAAGATGCTGCATAGCTTGGTAATCTAAATCTACCATCTATATCTAATTTGTGTCCTGAAGGTACATCAATCGTATACGAATGAGATGAAATACCTTGTAGGTTATGTACAGATAATGTGCTCATAATTGTTTAAACTATCGTCCAGCTACCGCCGTTGTCAATGGTAATTGTGTTATTGTTATTTATCTCCAATGGACCTGCGCTCATACAGTTATCATTGTTGGCGATTGTGATGTTTTCCGCAATAGTATTTCTATTACGTTTAACAACACCGTAAGAGTCAATCCACTGCTTATCACCAGATGCTCTAAGAACTGTAGACTTTTGACCACTTGATAAACCTTCACTGGCGTTTATATTTAGTCCGTTATCTCCAGTAACTTGTAATCTGTATGTTGTCTGAATACTGTTGGAACCTGGTTCGTGGAAGTGAACTCTACCACCATTGTCCCATGAGGAGAATGTTTGGTCACTATCATTTCTAAAGAAGTAGTCATCACCAGTTCTAAAGTATGTGTGACTGTTGTTAGCAAAGTAGAATCTTTGCTGACCACCAGCATCTTGGATCCAAGTGTTAACTGTACCTTGTAGGTAAGGTAGGTTAAGTGCACTGTAACCATCAAGTAAGTCTGCGTTCAGGTTAGTACATACAGTAGTAGAACTAACTGCAATAGGAGCAGTACCAGTTGCAACAGTAGACTTAAGTTGATTGTCAGTTTCAATAGCACCACCAACATTCAATCTTGAACCAGCTCCAGTACCAGCTGCCTTGTTAATAAACCATCTACCAGTAGCTTGATAGATCGCAAGGTTACAAGATCCAGTAGTAGCTTGAGCATTGATAGTTGCTGCAGCACCTGGATTTGCAAATCCTTTAAGAACAAAATATGATACGTTAGAATCATCTGCACCCATGACCCATGCATTATCATTATCTGTATCATCCCATGTAATAGAAGGAGATCCACCACTCGTACCAAGTAATATACGACCATCATTAGTAGCACCAGATTCAAAGGTTGCCCATGCAGCAAGACCATCTTGATCCTTAGTGACATGTAAAGGTGATGAAGGATTATCCTGTCCAACACCTAAACGTGCATTACGGAAGTATACACCATTGTATGATAGGTGAGTTCCATTCCAACCAAGATCATTAGTGTCAGTACCAAAGCGGATGTAACCAACAGTACCATCGTTTCTACCCTTAATGGATAGAGAGTTAGTTGCTGCCTTACCTAAATCAACACCATTAGCACCAGCAAGTTGTAAAACTCCAGTACCAGTGTTAGCAAAGGTACCTTGGTCAGCAGTTAAATCGTTAACTGTAAGGTGTCCAGAAGCGTCTCTACGGGCGATTGTATTACCACTTGCTGAAGTAGACTGAGTAAACCCATCTAAGTAGTGAGCGTCGAGCTGAGATGAACTACCATCGTTACCTGCGTGCCACACGGTGTTACCATTAACGGTAATATCACCAGTGTTAATTCTTATAGTACCATTACCATCATTGGTATTACCACCAGAGATGATGAATTGTACGTCATAGTTTGGAGCCTGACCAGAAGAACGGAAGTCTACAGTTGGAGTTGTAGAAGTAGCTGCCTTACCAATTTGTAATTTAGCACCTGCAGCAGCATCACGTAATCCAATAACGGTTGTAGAACCACCAGAGATTAAGTTAGATGATGTTACAGTCCACTTAGTTCCTGGGTTAGGACCAACAACGTATATGTTTGCGTTGGTATTGTTACCAACAAATGCTATCGTACCTGTGATTAATGAATATATTTCACCAGATGTATGAGTAAGTTCTTGAACACCATTAGCATCAACTACAATTGAACCAATGTTATTTGTTGCACCTACATCAGAGTAGATAGTGTAAGTACCACTTGGGTTAACATTACCGTTAGTACCAGTTCTCACATGGAAGTCTGGGACATATAATGTATACTTCAGTCCACTATCATTAAGATAGAAGTTCTCGAAGACCATCTTGTCCTGACCGAGGACTTCTGGTAAGAACATATCACCCATGGGTTTGTTGATTCCACCCTTAGAGTTACCGAAGTTATAACCTGACTGATACCATAGACCTTGTGATCCATCTAGTTTGTCAGCATCTAGGCCACTTGCAGCACCATCATTAGCACCTGACCAAATCTCAGACCAGTTACCATATACAGTGTTACCGCCACTGTTACCTCTTAACCAGAGATTATCATTATCAGTGAATCCTATTTGGATTGCACCAGTACCAGTTGCCTCACGTCTGTAAGTCATGATACCGTGTGTGGTACCACCGTCTGTTAGACCTGTTGCACTGTTATTTCTAAGTGCAGCACCAATACCATTCGCTGCCTGTGAAGGTGATGGGTTAGAGGTTAATGATGCAGTCTCGTTAAATATTCTGTTTGCTGTATCAGCAGTACCAGATATTGATATGTTGTAAGTAGTATTTGATAAACGTGCAGGGTCAATAGTACCAGCAGTTAGGTTACCAGCATTCTGATAGAACGCACCGTGGTTACCATCCAGTTTATCAGCATTAAGTTCTGATCCTGGTCCTTGGTCAATAGCAACCTGACCATTATTATCAATTAAGAAACCACCTTCAGATTGATTACCAATTGCTTGGTTAGCAACATCCTTACGGAACCTAAAGACACCGTAGTTACCATAGACAGTAGCAGCAGGAGTAAGGTTATCACCCTTCCTCATGTCAATTTCTATGTTACCATATACACGGTTGATTGTTCCCTTAACAGCAGTTAAGATCGCTCCATTACCACCACCAAATTCAGCAGGAATTGTAACACTAAATCCAGCAGTATATCCTGTACCAGAGTCAGTTACAGTAGCAGAAGTAATTACACCAGATGTTACGGTATAAGTTGCTCTTGCAACTCCACTATCTGTAATACTAACATTACCACCTGCAAGAGGTAAGTTCTGATAAGTACCGTCTGTGTAACTAGTACCACCGTTAGTGATTGTAATACTATCAATGTATGTACTGTCTGTGACAGATCCATCAATAACAATACAATCTTGAGTGGAAGGTCTGATTGCTTGTAGTGCATACTCCCATGATGAATCACCACGTAAGAATGTGTAAGAGTTTGATACGCCTCTACCTGCTAATCTTTCTGGGTCAATAGTACCAGCAACGATGTTAGAAGCATCGATGTTAGTAGATGTTAATTGTGTCCAGTTCGCAGCATTAGAAGCAGAAGTATTGATTACTCGTGTGAGGTCAACGATTCTCTTTCTGCTAATGTTACCAGTTGTACTTGTTGAAGTAGCTGAAGTTACTGTATACTCATTAGCATTAACAAGAGAGATTGTATAGAAACCATCAGCACCTTGACCACTTGTAAAGTCTAAGTAAACAAGAGATGCGTTTGAAAGACCATGACTAGATTCATTTATGGTTATAGTAGTCGTAGTCTGAGAATATGTACCTGTACCTTCATTAGCATTTGCACCATCAAGAAGATAGTCACCAGCATCAAACTTGATGTTATTAGCAATGTTGATGTTAACTCTACCCTCAATCTGAGCAGCAATAACTGCATTATTGTTAGTAGGTGAGTTAGGTGCGGTTACAGTTGGTTGTGTGAAGTATCCAGAACCAGGATTGGTAATAGTAACCTTAGTTACGATACCACTTGTTACATTAGCAGTAGCAGCTGCCTGTGTTCCAGATCCACCAGGTGCACTAATTGTTAGTGCGAAGTCTCCAGTGTAATCTGCACCGCCATCAGTAATAACGAAGTTGTAAATTTGACCATCGTTATATGACTGAACAGTACCACGAGCAGTAGTAGAACTACCAGCTAAGATAGAACCATTACTGAATGAGTAGTTACTGTTCGGTGTAAATGATAAGAACTGAGATTCTAAGTCATTCTCCAAGATGTAGGAGATCGCAGTACCATCAGTTGTGAATGTATGAGTACCAGTACCCTGACCAGTTAGGTCAATATTTGTATTGCTATCAGCATTAGATTTAGTTGTAGCAAGTTTAACCGTGTCAGCGTCAACCTTAATGACGAAGTACTTGGTAGCAGTTGAAAGACCACCAATTGCAGCAGTACCTTCGGTGTATGTTAATCCATCTCCAGTAGAAGTACCATGACCTGTTATAGTAATAGTCTCTGCAGAAGTGTTAACAGCAGCAGGTGCTACGCTGAAGTCAGTAGCAGTTGTTTCAATTGCGATGTCACCAGCATTTGCATCTTCAATAGCAAGTCTTTCTGCTTGAGAAGCAACAGACGTAATATTGAAAGGACGTAGAGCAGGGATCTGATCAATGTTGATCTTACCTGAAGACGTTAACTGAACCAGAGCAGATGGAACTGCGTTCGTTGAGTATGGCTGGTTTAGGTATGGTCCTAAGTTATTTGAAATATAATCCTTAACAGATGCCTGTGTAGGTAGTAGAGAATCAGAAGCGAAAGCACCACCGAGGTTATCATCTTTAGAGAAACCTGTAATCGTGATGTCACCACCAACGATCTTAATGGAGGATAGTTCAGAGATACTAACAGTACCAACGAAACTAATAGCACCAGTTCTGTTGTAGATAGTAACGAAATTACCAACCTTGAAGTCACCAAATTCGTTAGTACCTGATGTATAGACCTGACCGAAGGATTCTTCTGCTGCCTCAAATGCAGTACCTAAACCGAAACCACCGTTCTGTGGTAGAGCAGCATAGGTGTTACCTGATCCGCAGAATTCCCAAGTATGTGATGAGGAGTTAACAACAGATGGTCTATGGAAGTTAATTGCTTTATTAACAAGACTTGATAAGTTGCCATTTGCATAACTGTACACCGTAGATGTAGTGGTGTCAGTATAACTCATTGATATGTTAGTTGTTATCTTAGCAACAATCTGAGTACCAGGGGCACCAGAAACAACTTCTGTTTCAAGAATGATGTGCTCAACAGCAGGGTCGGTTGGAGATGTTCCACCGATTCTAATGATATAATCTTCTGTTGGAATGTTTGTTAATGCTGTACCAGATACCTGAATGATCTGTCTACCAGTTTCAACTCCATTTCCATCAACATCGTTAGTAACAGAATCGATAACACCAATATCAAAGGTGTAAGGTTCGTTCCTAAATCCAGTTGCACGTAATGAATACGTACCGAAGTTAGATGCAGAGTTGGTAACTGATGCATAACCACCAGACTGACAAAGGATACCATCTTGCGCGAAGATAGCGAACACAGACACAACCTGAGTATAACCATCATTACTGATGTTATATCCAGTACCACCAAAGGAGATGATAGTGAATGCGTTTGCAACCATCGACTTACCTTGTGGGTCGAATTGTGCAACAGTATTACCTTGTGAATTAAGTTTTAGACCTGGGCGAGGTACGTTTGGTGTAGCACATTTCGCACCGTCAATATCACAACCAGAACCACCAAGGAATGAAATCAGTGAAGAGTTCTGAATGTAAGGAGATGCCTCAATAACAGGCAGATCTAAGAATAGATTGAGTAGTGGGAAGCTGTACTTAGCAGAATCTTGCTCTGCAATAATAGGATCTGGATTTGTTACAGTACCACCATATGCAGTGCCACTTGATAGAACATTATCCAATATACCCCAATTGGTAGTGAGTGCAGATATTACGTTAGCACACTCAGGAGCAGAGGAATCAACTGTGATTGAACTGTTAGATACAGGAGCAATTGGACTAAAGAATCCTGCTTCTAAATTATTTCTTATTGCTTTAATGCATAGTTCTTTAGCATATGCAAAGATCGCACGAGTGTAATCTACTTCTTGAGCGATGTGTGCTATAGCAGAACTTTCAATATACTTGTTAGCAGCCTCAACTATCTTAGAGTTACCAGTGTAACGAAGGTCATACTGGAATGCCCTAACGATATGAAGAACATCATCCAAACATTGCTGATCGCCAGGTGAGAATGTTCTTGTTACAGCATCTAAGTTACCGTATGAACCATCTGTTCCAAGTGCAGTTGTAACTATACCAAAGAATGTATCAACTGCTGAGACTACATCAGTACATGTAGGTGTTGTAGCAGTAGTATCAGTAGCATGAGCTAAACTATCTGTGGCAATTGCTTGCTCAACAATAGAGAATAATGTATCAACTGTTGACTTAGGAGTTGTGCATCCACCAGGATCAACTGTAATAGTAAGATCTTTAGTCTGCTCTACTCCATGCCAACCTCTAATGTTGACTGTTTCATTAGCAATAACTTGCTGAGTAATATTACTTGCTATTTCAAATACTGCACGAGCGTAGAACTCTTCGCCATCTACATGAGTAGTACCTACAAAGTATCCTGCATGATCATATACAGCATCGTTACCACCATTAACTAAGTTGTAAGCAACTGCTCTAAGAACATCAGAGGCATCATCCTTACACTTATCATTATGAGTAGGAATTGTAAACCCAGGGTTTGCAATTGGGTCTGTTGTACGAGGGTAAGTATAGTTTCCACCACCCTGAGCACAACTGTAAATTATAGAATTGGTTGCAATCTTAACTGTAGATCTAGCATGACTAATAGCATCAGCAGCAGCACTCTGATAAGTATGTGTTGTTGTATTAGTTGAAGGAACTGTAGTTAGTACTTGTACATCAAATGTGTTTGTAGTTACATTAGAAATAACTATCCACTTATTAGCGATTGGGTCTGTTGAACGAGGATATGCAGTTGTTCCACCGCCACCATGAGTACAACTAAAGCTTATAGCACCAACAGCGAACTTAACTTTATCACCAACATTAAATCCATGGTTGTTGATAGTAACGGTCATGATACCCGTTGTTGGGTTATAAGCACCGCCAGTTGCTGTATGTGTAGTAGGAGCTAATAATTCATTGCCACCAATAGTAAGAACCATAGCACCCGTATTTGGGTCATAGGTTGAAGCAGATGGAAGGTAATTGTTAATAGTAGAAGAAGTTGATCTCTTAACACCGTTAGATGTTGCACTTACAAATGAATGTGCATAGTTACCACCAGTAATAACTGAGTTACCTAATGCAGACTGGTAAACGTGTGTTGTATTGTTAACTGAAATACCAACATCAATAGTGATTGTTGTTCCAGTTGTTGCTACAATAGGAACTGAAGTGTTGTGTGACTTATCGCGCTTCTGTGTTATTCCACCTGTTGTAGCAGATACAAATGTATGAGTATCAGTGTTTGTAGATGGAAGTGTAGTTAGTACTTGTACTTCAAATGTTGTTGTAGTTACATTACGGATCTTCTGCCATTTTCCAGCAATGGGGTCAGATGATCTTGGATATGATTTCTGTGCAGCAGGGCCTGAAGCACCACCAAATGCACAACTGAATGTAATGGAATTTTCAGCCATCTTGATCCAGTCACCATTTCTCATACCATGAGCAGCAGTTGTGGTGACTTTCATAATACCCGTTGTTGGGTTATATGTTGTACCAGCAGCAGCTGTATGTGAATCAACTAATGATCTTGGATATGAATGCTCAGTTGCCTGACTATCTTCATCACACTTGAATGTAATAGCACCGTTAGTAAGTTTAATATGCTCTTTAACATGCTTCAGTCCACTATCAGTTGCACTTACAAATGTATGAGCATCATTAACTGTTAATGCTGCACCACCAGTACAATCAAACTTAAATGTATTTGCAGTAACATCCCAGATGTTGACCCACTTACCATCTAAGTATTGACCTGCTTTTGGATAAGACTCATTACCACCGCCACCATAAGGGCAACTCATGGTTATAGAACCAACAGCAAGATTAATCTTATCTCCTTCTTGGAAACCGTGATCATTAATAGTCACAGTCATAATACCAGTAGCATTCTCAAGAGTTGCACCCGTTACCGTATGAGAGGTAGGAGCTGCAAGGCTATGATTACCTACGGTAAGCTCCATAAGACCCGTTGCAGGGGTATATACAGCGTTTGTAGGAGTGAATGTAACAGGTGGTGTAGTACCTACGTTAATATCAAAGGTATCAGTAGTAATATTAGAAACACTCTTCCAAACATTAAGTGCAGGATCAGTTGCTCTTGGATATGTGTGCTTGGAGAAGTTGTCATCCATTGAGCATGTGAATGTCAATGAATCTTGAGCGACCTGTACCTTCTCACCCACGGTAAATCCATGACCAGGAATTGTAACAGTTAAGACACCTGTAATTGGCTCGTATGCTGCATTAGTTACAGTATGCTGAGTAAATCCAACATCATTGTAAACTACTGCCCTTGTTACTGCAGTAGATGTAGCACTGACAAATGCGTGAGTACTAACATCGGTCATTGCTTTACCAACATTGACCTTAATATTATTAGCGTCTATCTTACGAACACCAAGATACTTATTATAGTATGGGTCAGTTGTACGTGGATATTCCTTATTAGTAGCATCACTGTCTAGATCACATGTGAATGTTAAACCATTTGGTGCGATTAATATTCTGTCTCCATCAACAAATGGGTGACTAGCAATAGTCAAAGTCATTTCACCTGTAATAGGCTCATAGACTGCATTTGTTGGTTGGAATTGATATGTACTTAAACCTTGATATGTATGAGTAGTAGTGTTGGTTGGAGTAGTACCATTAAGTGCATTAATAGTAATATCATTACCAGATACTGCGTCAACTGGAGTCTCAGTAAGACTTGAAATGAAACGTTCTACTGCTTCATTAGAAATGAATTTATTATTGGTATTAATTAAATTTCCAGCATCCTGTACTAAGTTAGGTAGAGTACCATAAGTTCCTCTATCTAATGTTATTGTCTCATACTTTTGAGAATGAGTACTATGAGGATGTCTTAATATAGGTAGATTACGAAGTACCTTAGCAGCGTATCCTTTAGCATTATTAAATGCAGTAACATACTTACTCTGGTTACTTGTAGTTACCTGTGTAAGGAAGTAGTTTGCAGAATCATATACTCTGTCATTACCACCCCATTTAAGGTTATGGTAAAGTGATTTCTGTACAAAGTCCTTAATGTCATCAGTACATGCTGTAGTACCAGTAGGTACACTATAACCAGTATCAGCAATCATCTTCTTGACTGATACTTCAGCAATCATCTCAGCATTCTCTGCAAGAAGATCTGCAGCGTCTGCTTGCTTGTTGTTAGCAGGGAAACTATTTGGAGTTCTGAATGGTTTTCTTAGATCAGTAAAGGTACCATCTGTTCCAGTTCCTGTAGCAGTGGTTTCTCCAAGATCTAATATGAATGTTCTATGGTCAACAACATCATCAATAGCCCATGTACCATTAATAGCAGCAGTTCCACTACCAGCGATCTTAACACCAGCAGAAACACCAACATTAACTGTAACTGTTCCAGATGCATCTACTGCTTTAATTGCTAAGGTAGCACCATATGCAGGGTCAGTAGCACGAGGATATGTATGACTTGTTGCGTAATTATCTCTTGAACATGTAAAGCTTAAAGCACCATTAGCAATAACTAATGTGTTAGCAGTGGTGTAACTATGTGCACCAATTGTTAGTACTAGATCACCTGTTACAGGATCGTATGTAGCACCAGTTACGTTCTTCTGAACACTACCTTGGGTGATAGTAATAGCATTAGATGCTGTACCACCATCATATACATGAACATGATTCAAATATCCAGGTTGGATATTGTGTCCAGTATTACACTTAACAGTAAGTTTATTATATGCTATTATCCAACTATCAATAGGATGAGTAAATGTCTCACCCAGAGCACCAAATGTAGTAGGTCCAATTACTAAACTGCTACTTCTAGTAGCAGAGTTCTCATAATGAGACTTAACATAACCATATGCTTCTTGTGCAATAAATTCTTGATTCGCTCTAATAGATTCTGCACCATCTCTAAAACGAGCAGTCTGAGCGATCTTAACAAATCCATAAGGAGAGTTCCTTAAGGATGCAAGAACATAGTTATTAGTAGAAATAACTGACTGGTTACCAGTTGGATTTAGAGTAGCATCAAATACACTAATAGATGCTCTTACAACAAACTGTAATGCATAACCATCAGCACGCTCAAGACGATGAGTGATGTACTTACGACCATTAAGATCCTCAACGTTATCTAAAACACTAACTGTAGATCCACTAGCAGTTGCAGTATTAGTTGTTGATTGAATATTTGCTGCCTTAAGTACAAAGGTAATTGTTAAGTTAGAGCTGTTGTACTTAGCATAACCCATACCCAACTCAGTATTACCAGGTAGAGATGGTGTACCAGATCCTAGAGAGAAATTATCAATATGATATGTCTTACTTAATGCTTCAGATCCAGCTCCACTAAAGTTGAACTTAAGTCCACACTCTCCAAGTGTTATCCAGTTACTGAATAATGCAGTAGTAAGTGAATTATCTACAGTGCTTATACTAACTGTAACTTCACCACCTGATAAAGACCAAGAGGTGTTGGTAGAAGCACCAAAGTTAACAGCAGAACTTTGGAAACCATACAAGTAAACTTCTTGACCAACTTCATAGTCATGGTAAGAAGTACCAGATAGAGTAAATGTAGGACCATTGTAGGTCTGTTGTGTAGCTAAAGATGTATCAAGTGTGAGGATTGATAGCAGTCTAGTTGCTATTTCAAATCTTTGATATCCTAAACCTGTACTTGTAATAGGTATTGTTGTTGGATCATCAGCACCATTAGCATCCTTATTAAGAGCGTTGGCAGCAGTTGCAGCAAATCTTATCCAATCTGAATTCTCTTTATAGACATAGTAAGTAGTACCATCAACAAGACCACCAATGGCACCCATCTTGCTTTCGCGATAGACGACACCATCACCAGTTGCAAATTGGTGAGTGAAAATTCTTAAGTTATTTGATTCTGGCATAACGTTGCCAGAAGTAAATAGATGAAGACTAGTATCTGGAGATACTCCAGTTAAATCCTTTCTACCTGTAGTTGATGTAGTTGTTGTAGCATTAGTCCAAGTATCGAAAAGTTCGATAGTGTTGACATCAACAAATCTGGTATAATATAATGTACCATCAATAAGACCACCAAGTGCTGCGGTGTTCTCATCCTTCTGATAGTAAACCTGATCACCACTCTTAAATGAATGACCAGTAATAGTAATTCTATCAGTTGTTAAATTAACCTTGGTAGAATCACCTGCAAATGCAGTTGTTTCTCTCTCAGAATTAATTGTATGCTGATAGATCTGGTTAGAGATAGTCTCTAGTTCAGGTCTCAATGATTCAGCATCTACAACGTCAAAGCGATCTGATACACTAGCATCGGTAATATCAGTAATAATATTTGCTGCTACAGCATCATAAAATAATTTCTCAGCGTCCTGGAATACGTCATTAACACCTGACGTAATTAAAATCTTACATGTACCACTTGCATTTGGAGTTCCAGATGGACCAGTGAAAGTAACTTCTTGAACAGTACCTAATGTACCTGAAGATCCACCTTGTACAAAATAACCAACTTGTAGAGTTACGTTACTACCTGTGTGGTTGTTAAAGGTAATATTGAAAATGTTATCACCACGGAACTTGTCACCAGGAATAGCTGGGATCTGTGCAAGTTCTGGTTCGTAGTAAAGTCTTTGCTTATCGTCAAATACGAATGCATACTTCCAAGTATGAATTACAGTACTCTGTGGGTCTGAAGAGTTCTGTAGTGCGTCTCTGAATACAACACCGAACACATACGTCTCGTTAGACGCTTTAACCATGTGACGGTCAGCATTTAACGGTCTAACAATAACACGACGTAGGTTATCACCAATTAGTGAACAGTTCCTAGGAAGTGAAATTGGGTTATCTTCTAAGTATTCACCACCAGATACGATTAGTGAAACGTACTCATCACTAGGATCTGGTTGTGCTTTCTGTAAAGTATAAGCAATCTGTGCTGCTTTCTTAATAGTTTTTACAGGTCTAGCAGCAGAACGACCATCATTTAGATCACTACCAATAGTATTGGAGACATATACACGTCCACCAGTATCATTTGTAGCAACTTTATAAACAAAATCTGTAGTTGCAACCCTTCTCGACTGATCAGTCAGAGGTGGGGTGTCAGCAGTTGGATAGAATGTTGTACCAAAAGTAGGACTAGTTACATCTGTATCTTCGTAATTGATTAAATTAGGAGCACGAAGAGCCAGTGCAGGGTTGATAATAGTCTGAATGTCTAGGTTAACAACCTGTGCAGTATCAGAAATGATAGAACGAGTTGTTCTGATTTGACCCTCAACGTCTAATTCGTACTGAGGATCGGTAGTATTAACACCAACGCGAATATTATTTTGTGGATTCAGGTTTACAGTTAATGCATCTTTCTCATTAGCATCAACACCCACAGATATTTCTATGGTTTCATCACCTTGAATACTTAAAGATCTTACTCTTTTGTATGCTAGAGTATTACCAGCAGTTATAACTCCTAAATTTGAACTAGTAAAACTTAAATTATCGTCATCTACCTTTGTTACAACATACTGTCCATCTGTTTCACCACCAGATGTGAAGTCAATATATAATTTTTCGCTACCAATGAACCCGTGTGCTACGGAAAGAATATTTACAACACCAGTTACCGTCCTACTATAAGTAGCATTTACCCAGTTCCCCGTAGGTGTAGACCCAGATGCCTGTATCCTCTGCTGGTCTGAATTAATCTTAAGACTCATCTCGTTCCTTAAACCGTTATGATACGACTGTGATATCTAAAATACCAATCCACTTAACTGTGGAATTGGTTGTCACGGACTTCACCTCAAATGTGAAGAACGGTGCGGATCCAATTTGGAAAGCATCTGGAGTTACACTCCAAAGTTCTTGTCCAGGTGGGTTATTCCTAATAATGTTTTCAAAGTTACTTGCTACGGTTGGTGTACCGTCGTTGGCAGTAGTTACTACAATATCAAATGTTGTTGCATAAACATATGAATTACTTGTAGTCTCTTGTCCAAAAACTCGTGCCTTAATAAAAGATACCCTATCTGCAGCAAGTGCAGGGGTATTTCCAGCTAGAGCCGTAGTTCCATCTAATGTCAACTGCAAGGTATTGTTAGCAGCGTCTGTCACTCTCTTAACAAGATACTTGTCATGAGTTGCATCAGCGAAATTATCACTGATCATATGGATTGCAGATATGTTCTTGAGTTCGTAGCTTGTGTTAACGATCTCGGTAGAACCTACTGAAAATCCCCCAATTGATGAAAAATTCTTGGTTGGCATGACGCTATAATACCTTCAGGTTTATTTATACCTTGACCTTAGTAGTTGTATATCTACCAGTAAAGGTTGTGGATGATGTTGCTGCAGAAGACTTATTCAAACTGATGTTAATATTGTTACCCGCAACTGCAACTGTTGCATCCATCAAATCATTGTCTGAAGTGATGGAGTTAGTAACTGTGGCGTGAGCAACTGTACCAGCAGCAGCACATATTGCAGTTACCTCAAACATATGAACTTTACCATCATCACTTTCAACAGTAATTAGGGTCTTCGCTCCTTTATATGTAGTCTTATCAAATGCAGTAATAGATGCGTTAGCACTAAATGAGGTCATTTGACCACCTTCTACTCTACAGTCATCAAGTTCCATAAAGTCAGCAGTTGAATCAAAGACTGTTTGATAACTTGCTGCACCACCAGCTCCCCAGTTCTTATTAATCTTCCATAGTGCTTCTGAACCATTAGCATCCAAATCAATAAAGAATTTATTATCTAATCTGGTAACAAAGTTTTGAAGTAGTACGTCGTTTCTTGCATATGGAGAAGATGCTCCAGAAATTGTATCAACCTTAATGGTAACATCTTGATCGGGTGACACTCCACCAAGAAGTGTAGCAGCAATCGTAATTACTTCCCCTACCTGGTATATTGTACCACCAGCATTAACTGCAACTGCAGTTACTGTTCCATTTCCATCTGTAGTAACATCTACAGTTAATCCAATACCTTCAACCTGAGCACTTGTTGCCAGTCCAGTGAATGATTGAGATGCAGTATATGATGTTGCAACCTGTGTTAATGTAGCAGCGTCTAATGCAGTAACAACACCCTGAGCAGGAACACTACGTAATCTTAAACCACCAGAAACCTCAACGTCCTGTTGACTTCTTACTGAGAATAATGTATTATTACTAGATTTAATATTTAATGGATTTAAAGCACTACTTGTGCCATCAATATTAAGACTGTTTGGAATACTATGAGTAAACGAAGCATTTGGATAAACAATACTTGTCATGTTACCCCTAAAGGTCATGGCAGTTTTGCTTATTGAAAGGTTGTTTTGACCCTGAGCAAAGTATTCAAATGTATCTTCATCTGCACCTGGTGCTGATTCAGTTAATATGTAAGTATCTTGGTCAACGTCTCTAACACCACCAAGAGAAACAAAGTCAGTTCCGTTATAACCTTCAAACTGTAATTGAGTAGTATTATATCTAATAGCACCTGGTCTACGATCCAATACATTAGGACGTTGGTTTGTAGTACCTGAAGGAACTATTAACGAACCTGTACTATTACATAGAACATCGAAACCTGCAGATGGTTTAAGTTCAACACCTAGACCATCAACATCAGTAATATTGACAGTTCTACCAGAACCACCACCAACAGCAGCAATTGTTAAAGTATCACCTACAGCATAATTCTGACCTTTAGCCACGACTGCGACTGCACTGAAGTCTCCACCAGCAACAGTAACCGTTACGGTACATCCAGTACCAGCACCATTACTTGTAGTTGCAGTAGCAGTGTAAGTTCCATTGGTATAACCAGATCCAGATCCAGTAACACTGGTTGCTAGAATCTGACCGAAAGATCTAGTTGCAGATGTACTATTGTTTAATACTGCATTATCTAATATACGAAGCAATCCAGCATCAAGATTACCACTAACAGTTACGTCACCAGTAATAGTATCAATCTTAAATTTCTGTGAGGAACCATCAGTAATACTAAATTCTTTATCAGTACCACCTACAAATACGAAATCTCCACCACCCTTAGTTTCAAAGTTTAATGGGATATCAACATTACTACCATCAGACTTAATAGTATTAGTATTATCAAGTTTTAAGAAGTTTGTAGCAGGTCCAATTGTAAGTGAATTTGCAGCTGGATCTACCTTAAAGAATGGAGTTATAGAACCAAGGGAAGCATCTACCTGAAGTTTAGCAGTATCAAATCCAGCAGAACTAAGTCTAAATGTTTCTGTTCCTGCAATTGTAATTCCAAGGACATCTGCTGCCTGTCTGAATAGACCAGTTGTGTCTGAGTTATCAAATGTTAATGTAGGTGCAGATTCAGTTCCATCTGCTAATTTAGCAGTTGTATTAACAAGAGTTGTAACTCCTGCAGTTGTGATACCACCATTAAATGTTGCTAACCCAGTGAATGTAGATGTAGATGTTGCAGTTAGTACATCAGAGAAGTTTGCAGTTGTTCCAGTAACACCTTTAAAGTTTCCAGCACCACTTCCACTAATACTCCAAGATCCAGCAGATACCTGACCATCTGGATTTAAAACTAATTGAGTTGCACCTGTAGGTCCAAGAGTTAGAACTCCCAATTGGGACATCTCTAACTGTTTAGTACTGTTTATAGTAGCAAGAGTTGCAGAAAGACCAGTTCCCTGTACGACATTAGCACCACCAACAGGACCAAGTATTAATGTATCTGCAGCTTCAAATGCAGTACCTTCAGAAGTTACAGCTAGTGCAGTACAGAATCCAACGTTACTAACAGTATATTGGAATCCAGATCCACCACCACCTCCAACTGTAGCATCATCTACAGAAAGAACATCTCCAATCGAATATCCAGAACCATCTAGTGATATGTCAGTAACAGTAGTAACACCTGTAGTATTAGTTTGAAGAGTATATGAAAATCCAGAACCACCGTTAGCACCAACATCAGTGTCATCTATTAATAAGACATCACCAATTTGATAGTTAGTTCCTTGTGAAGTAATAGTTGCACTAGTAACTGCACCACTGGCAATTACTAATGATGCAGTCATCTGATCACCACCATCACCTAAAGCACCAGAAGCGAATGTAATTACTGCATTCTCCGACATTGAAGTTCCATGCACCTGACATGAATATGTCGCAGATGCAGTAGTTCCAGATACAGATTGAAGAACAACTTCAAAGTAAGATCCAGCTTGTCCTGGAGTTCCAAATTGTCTAGTAGTTAAACTAGGTATTGCAAGGATTTGTAATGGGTGACCAGTATTAGTTGAATCACTAGTATCAAATCTATATGTATTATTATCTAATAAAGTAAAGCTAGCTGCCTCAGTTGCACCAGATCCAGTATCTATAAAGTACCTATCGGTTCCACCACCTAAACTATCCAATACTGCGGTAGCACTTGAAGTTCCACCTGTTAAGTTATCTACTTGAGCATCTGAAAATGTACCAACAGCATTGTTAACATATAGGAAAAGATTACCTGTATCAACATATGTAACTGTTGCAGTTGCACCAGAACTTGATCCAGTTACTGTTTCTCCTACTTGGAAAGGTCCATTAGCAACACTAGAAATTGTCAATTTATCTCTAGCTGCTACTGTAACTGTATATGTTGCAGTTGGTGTATTACGTAAACTTACAGCATAGGTTCCATCTAAGTATCCAGAACCAGCAGCACTAATAGTTCCTTGAAGACCTGGAATAGTGAATGTAGCAGTTGCCACAGTTGTTGGAGATCCACCAGTAAAGGCTGTGTTTGGATATGTACCTGCGGTATAACCAGAACCAGAAGCACTAACAGTTCCTGTAAGAGATTGAATACTAGCTTCTATAGTACCACCA
>Ga0207992_1000512_pt1 | contig 19470 bp, 13 predicted proteins | sample ETN02SmetaG_FD_185788 | JGI IMG/M metagenome (GOLD analysis project Ga0207992, IMG submission 185788) | Marine microbial and viral communities from oxygen minimum zone, Eastern Pacific Ocean - ETNP2014F10-02SV255 (SPAdes) (version 2) | ecosystem: Environmental > Aquatic > Marine > Oceanic ...
ACATATGAAAAATAAAAACGGTTTTACAATTATTGAACTTATCATGGTCATGATCATCATCGGCGTTCTCGCTGCTGTGGCTATACCCCGCTTTCAAGACGTAGTGATTGAGAGTGAAGTGGCTGTCGAGCAGAGAGTGATAAACACGATATATAATGGCCTAGAAACCTATGCCAGAGAAAAGTATGTGGCCAATGGCGTTCGCTCATGGCCTGAAAATCCTTTTACGGCTCTTTCAAAGCTACCTCCTGACTATGACGCAGACCTATATGTTTTAACACTGATGAAAGACCGTGACTGGATATTTACTGGAGACGGAAACAACACCGCATACAATAATAAGATAGCACACCTGAGAAAATCGGACAGTATCTCAGTATGGGGCTATGACCCAGCAACCGGAGAAATCGACTATGATGGTACTCCATTTGGTCCGATCAGCGTAGTACACCGAGTTAACGAAACCGGTGGTAACTAATTAATAATTTAACCAATAATTAAAAAGGACTTTAATTATGAAGAAAAACAAAAATAAAAACGGTTTTACATTAATAGAGCTTATCATGGTTATGATAATCCTGGGAATACTATCAGCAGTGGCTATCCCCAGATATCTTGAGACAATTGAGAAGTCAGAGGTTGCAGCAGAGGACGCAATCGTAGACAAGATCTGTGTCGCACTGGAAAACTATGCTCAGCATAAAATGCTTACAGAAGGTCGTCGCTATTGGCCAGAGAACCCGTTTGAGGCTTTGGTTACTCTGCCCCAGACATATTCAGATGATGGAGCCAATGCTAATGTAGATAATGAGTGGACATTTGTAAACCGTTATACGGCTGATGAAGTCTCTGAAATATCTGGAGAAATCACTCATCAAAGAGCGGACAATACCAGATGGCAGTGGACCTATAACGCGGGTATAAACCATGGAACGGATGTTGACGTTACTGGTATTCTCTACAAAAGGACTGCACTTGGTACCGTTGGAACAGAATCGCGATACGAATAATTATTATCTAAATAATTTACATTTTTTATTAAACAATTGTGTTAAAGGCTTCGCTGATTATGGCGGAGCCTTTGTAATTTTTGGGATCATATGGTAAAAAAAATTAAATCAAACTCTGGTGTTACCATGATTGAGCTAGTGATCATAATGGCTATTATGGCAGTGCTCGCGGTATCTGTTATTCCGATGTACAGTAAGCTGCAGGCAAAAACGCAGTTTACTAGGAATATGACCAATATGAAGATCATACAAGAAGCATTTATAAACTATTACTATTACACCTATTCGATGGGCACTCCCAAGTACCCACCTGCACCTGATAGTCTGATGACCGATGAGTGGGCCAATGCGCCGATGGACTCAACCGTAAACCTGCAAACACCAAACGAGCTATTCGGGACCGGGTCAGTACCCAAAAACTCTAACCACATACCCTTTATGTATAAGACTTGGATTGAAAATGTGATTGATGGGAGACAAAAACGTAATATACTTATTAAGGATACAGACCCAGACAGCCCCTCCTATCAAGAGTCTTTTTTATTCACAATCTAGCTGTTGTTTTCTTATATCAAACCTTAGATTAGGTTAGGCAATGAGAGTAATAAAAGATTATAAAAATCTTATCAAAACAAGTATTAGAGGATTTTCCTTAATAGAACTTGTAGTAATAATCGCCGTTCTAGGCATTCTCGCTGCTGTCGCGTCTACCAGAATAAAAGATGTAACTAGCGAGGTAAGTATTTCAGTGGCAATTAATCAAATCACGTCAGACTTGGATTTGATAAAAGAACTATCCTTAGCAAACCATAAGAGTATGTCAATTATATTTAATGACAATTCGAATTCATATACTATAAAACAGGATGGAAATATAATGGCTAACTATCCAGGGAGCGATAATGGTATTATTAATATTTCGGATGGCAATCTAGCTGGTGTTGATATAACATCTTCAAATCTGACACTCAATATTGATAAATGGGGAAACTACCTTAATAGCGGGACAATCACACTAAATGGTACCCATAATATTATTGTGAGCAGATTAACTGGAAACTGGGACATTATAGAATAATGAAAAAAAATTTAAAGAACGGATTCGCGCTTGTCGAGGTTGTTATTGTTATTGTGCTAGTCTCTGGCTCCTTTCTAGTATTTCTTGAGGCGCTATCACAAGCAAAAAACATGCGAGTAAAATCTGAGATTGTTACAATCCAGTCTATGCTATTAAGCAGCAAAATAAACCAACTACGATCGAATGGATTTGAAAATATTCCGCAAACACATGACTTCGTATCATTTGCTGACTATCCGAACTATACATATTCCTTAACATGTTCTTACGTAAATAATCAGCTTATTACTAGCAGCGAGAACACAAACTACAAACTTATCGAATTAAAAATAAAACATAGTGATGCTAGATATCCTATTATTAGTGACTTTTTCATTATGACCAATGCTTTCTGATGTTTGATATCAAAAAACAAAAAAAATCAAAAAGTGGTTTTACCCTGATTGAACTCGTAATTGTAATAGCGGTAATTGCAATATTTGGCGCGCTTACTGCTGATATTTTGGCAAATGCCGTTAATATTTATTCAAGCGCGCTCAATAGGCAAAAATTCATATCAGAGGCCAGAGCATCGTTCTTTAAAATCAAAAGAGAAGCATCCTGGCAAAAAAACCCCCAATCATTTTCTGGCAGCAATAATAAAAGGTTGAACATTTTTTCTGTTGATGGAAGCTCCATTAACTATGAAATAAAAAGCAATAATACCATCATTCAAAATAACAATCAGGTGGCTGGTTCTAACAATGAAATACTAACCGATAAAATAGACTATAATAATTCAACGATTTATTATATAGGACATCAAGGAACTGAAATTGATGTGGTATCACAATTAGATGACGTTAAGTCATTAATGTTTGATTTTCAATTTAATAGCGGTGATGAATCAATCCGGCTAACAGGTCACACACTACCATATAATCTTCATATTGGAAGAGCGATGAGCTATCATGAATAAAAAAGACCGCTTAATAAATAAACATGATAGTGGATTTATTATGCTTGGTACTGCTTTAGCTATTTTTTTAATACTCAGTTTTTTCTCTATATATCTTTTAAGATTTATTGTAAATGAAAATACTGTCTCTAGTTATAATCTTCTTGATATTCGCACTCGTAATCTGTCTATAAGCGGTCTTGAACATGGTATTCAATTGTATAAAGAAAGTGGAGAAGTTAACTATAGCCCTATAGAAAAAAATCTTGGAAATGGAGACTATACCATTTCCTTTGATCAGTCTCTAAACCAAAATGGAACTAACCTCCCCTACTCTCATTTTACTATGTTAAAGAGTACTGCAAACATAAATGACGCCACTCGAAACACCAGAGTATTTCTGTCCTCTTATCCCGATGCTTTTAATCTTGCATATTTCGGGGACAACACAACATTTAGCCAATCCGGGTCTAATTTTAATGGAGACATATATTCAAACGGAGATCTAAGTGGCCTATCTATCGCAGGTACTGCCTACACCTCTAATGGCAACGGAGGAACAATTCACCCTGGTACCCCACCCGAATTTCCAGACAATAATAGGACCTATTTCCAGACAATAATTAGTGAGGTTCCTGTAGACAGTAGCGGCAGCGGTGAAGAAGAAGAAGAAGAGTCATATGAAGGCTGGCCGGTACAATTCACAAACTGTAATCAAACAGGTCGCTACGGACCATCACAAAATACGGTCAACAGCGCATACGCTGGAACAGACCTAGATGGGCATGTAACTGTTAACAATGGAATACAGATCTGGACCGTTCCAGCTACCGGAACATATACAATAGAGACCTATGGCGCCGGTGGGAGTAATGGCGGCAGTAGCGCTGGAAACGTATCAGGTGGTCAAGGCGCAAAGATGGTTGGGAATTTTGAACTGACCCAGGGACAGGTATTGCACATCCTTGTGGGACAAAAAGGCAGTGTAAACAGTAGCAATAGTCAATACGGCGGCGGCGGCGGCGGCGGAACTTTTGTTGCAACAGGGTCAACCTATTCCAACGCTACCGCATTGATTGTCGCTGGCGGCGGCGGCGGCGGCGGGTATAATGGCGGTTCAATAATAAGTGGTAATACAGGCACCAGTGGCTCAAATGGTGGTAACGCATCTAGTAATAATTATGCTGGACCAGGATCTGGTGGGACAAACGGAAATGGTGCAACCGGAAGTACTTACGGTGGGAATGGTGGTGGATTTAATAGCAATGGTAGCGGGAATTATAATAGTTTTAGTGAGCTTGGTATTGGTTTTAAAAATGGTGGCAATGGTGGTAACGGACAATATGGTGGAATCGGCGGCTTTGGTGGTGGTGCCGGCGGATATGGTGGTGCCGGTGGTGCCGGCGGATACTCTGGCGGTGGTGGCGGATCCTGGAGCCAAGGTGGTGCCGGTGGCGGTGGCGGATCCTATAACGGTGGAACCAATCAAAGTAATACAGCCGGATATAACTCCGGTCATGGCAAAGTTATAATCGGACCGCCTGGATCAATTACCTCAGGATCTGGAGGATCTTCTGGTAATCCTGGAACAACACCAAGTGGAGCAATTTCCTTCACAAACTGTAATCAAACAGGTCGCTACGGACCATCGCAAAGCCAGATCAACAGCTCATACGCTGGAACAGACCTAAATGGACAGGTAACTGTTAACAATGGAATACAAAAATGGATAATTCCAGTTACCGGAACATATACCATAGAAACCTATGGTGCTGGAGGAGGAGGAAGCCATGGAGGAAAGGGTACTAAAATGAGTGGTGATTTTAGTTTAGATGAAGGAGATATTATTTATATATTAGTTGGTCAGAAGGGCCTTACTAGTAATCCAATGTCCTCTGGCGGCGGCGGGACTTTTGTTGTTAAGCAAACTGGTTCAGGTCAGACACTGACAACTCATTCAGTTTTTGTGACACCATTAATTATATCCGGTGGCGGTGGCGGTTCATCAAACAGTTCCACAACCTCACAGAATGGAACAACATCAACCAGTGGAGAAACTGGATATGGTGGCTGGGGATGTTGTAAAACTGGTGGGTCAAATGGAAATGGCGGACAAGGAACTAGTGGAAACGGTGGCGGTGGCGGTGGTGGCGGTTTCTCAGGAAATGGTACCGGTTATAGTCCTGGAATAAGTTTTCTAAATGGTGGTAATGGTGGCGTAAGGTCTGGCGGAAGCTCATCCCATATTGACGGAGGCTTTGGCGGTGGCGGTGGCGCAAGGAATAATGGCGGTAGTTGGTTCGGTGGTGGAGCCGGAGGTGGTTATTCGGGTGGCGGTGGCGGTTGTGGTACCTCTGGGACACCTGATAGGGGTGGCGGTGCTGGATCCTATAATAGTGGGACCAATCAAAGTAACACAGCCGGATATAACTCCGGTCATGGGTATGTAATTATCATCTCACCAGAATCCTCGCCTGAAGAGCCCCCGGCTCCAACGTCCTACACAGAAACAGGAACAATTAATCTGAATGGAGTGGCAAATACTTATGGCGCGGATGTAACATTTGATGGTGCCATTGTAAATGGTCCAGGAAAAATCATCTCATCTAATAATATTACAATTACCAACTCATCAAATATCTCAGGTGGTATAGAAATAATATCTGGTGGAAGTATTTTGGTCAGAAATAGCACCCTTGGTAACGGTGTAAACAATCTTTCTAACAGCGTTGTAATATATGGAACTTCAGGAATAACAATTGAACAAACTAGTACTGTAAGTGGTTTGTCGATTATTTTTGATGGTGACACAAAAGTAGATAACTCAACCTATTATGGTGCAATTTATAATTCAGGAACTAATTGCGAAATTTCTGGGGCATCAATAAATGGATCGATTGTATCTAGTTCAGGATTAAGTGTTGTAAATTCCACAATATCAAAAGGAAATCTCCCTCCAATATTCGGAAAACCATATGGCTTTGAAGGGGACGTAATACATGGGTCATACCTAGAATATTGATCGTAAAGAAATACTTTATAATAATTGTAACCCACAATAAGGATATACATATGAAAAAATCCTCGCAAATAATAGCTCTATTTTTCTTATTTTGTACATTAACTATTAATGGTCAAAACGGTCCAGTGACTATCGCAGGACAACACTATTACACTCTAAACAATAGTTATTCTCTTCCTCAGGCAAAACTTGAATGTAAAGCGATAGCAGCTCGCAACAGTATCACAGCATATCTACTGATTCATCAACCTGAAGCCATTATTGGTGAGGAAGAGGTTAATTGCATTTATGAAAATTTATCTGTTATAGATGTGATTGAAGAACAAATAGCAGGAAACGAATTATTTATGAAGATATTGACAACAACGGATACCCAAACTATTAACTCTTGTACAAATTAATTAGGTGTATCTTATCGAACATGAAAAGTAATTTTATCACTATATTTAGCTTTAATTGATTAGGGAAAAGCATGATATATATACTAAGTATAGGAAGTATTTCAGTTCTATTTGGGATTCTACTACTCGTTGCGCCAAATACTATACTTTCTATTGAACGAAGGGCAAATAAAATATACATGACAGACCCAACATTTATGCAGTACCGCGTGCCCTTTGGAATCGGCCTATTTGGTGCTGCAATTTTTATTATCTATTCACTGATCAATGAATCAACAGAGTATTTAATTATTATTGGAGTATTGGCACTGATCTTTAGTCTCATGCTCCTACTAACGCCAAAAGCAATATTTTCTCTTGAGCGGCAGGCAAATCGGGTATACATGACAGACCCAACATTTATGAAATATCGTATGCCCTTTGGCTTATTCCTGCTTTTATCAGGAGCATTTATGATATATTCTAGCATTGGTTATTTTTAAAATAGATACCCGAGGCAATTTTGGAACTGTTTGAATCAATCGGCCTAAAAGCTGACCCCTTTACCACGTCTCCTAACCCAGATCTATTCTTTCCTGCTAAAGAACATAAACAGTGCCTAGAAGGGCTAGAGCTTGCCATAAGAATGCGTAGAGGCCTGTCTGTTGTTCGCGGCGGTATCGGAACAGGAAAAACAACGATCAGCCGGAAGCTAATTCAGAATTTTGCATCTGAGGAGGATGTAAAATTTGATTTTTACCCTGTTCTTGATCCAAAGTTTGAGTCTGAGCTCGTTCTGCTACAGCATCTTGTTGATCTTTTTGGAATTGAAGAAGAGGCAGGATCCTCAGTAATTGACTGTAGAAACCAGATCGAACACCACCTGATCAATGCAGGCGTAGAAGAAGGTCGAGTTCTTGTACTGGTAATTGACGAGGGACAAAATTTAAAGGGTGAGTTTTTAGATGTATTTCGTACGCTTTTAAACTTTGAGACCGACGAATTTAAGCTTTTACAGCTTGTGATATTCGGGCAGCCAGAGATGACCTCAATCATTCATGAATACCCTAATTTTGAAGACCGGATAACATTCAACTTTGAACTAGGGCCTCTTGATTATGAATCAGCAGAAGGAATTATAAAACACAGGCTAACAGAAAGAGGTGGCGGTGACAAAGAGTATTTTACGGAGGAGGCTTTAAGAGCGATCCACAATCAGACCCAGGGCTATCCCAGAAAAATAAACAAACTTTGCCACCAGCTTCTGCTTAACATGATGAGCGAAAAAGAAGAGGTAGTTAGCCTAGCCATTGTAGAAAATACAATTGGGGGAAAGGTCCCAGATGGTCTCATTAAAAAAGAAGAAGAGCCGGATGAAGAAGTAACCAAGGAAGAAGAAAAAGAAGAAGAGCCGGATGAGAAAAAAGATGTTGCCGTTAACAAATTGTTTGACATCCTCAGAAAAGGAGGAAAAAAAGAAGGCAGCGGGAAAATTGGAGAAACAGTATCTGAGGATGATGTTATTGGAGACCTGTACGGAGATGAAGAAGATGAAGAAGACGATGAGCTAGAAGAAGAAATTTTAGAAGAAGAAGAAGAAAGCAAATGGTACCAGAGAAGAAAGAAAAGGTTAAAAAGAAGTATCGGCTCCTACCCTGCTAATGTCAGCACTCCGCCTCTTAAAAAAGAAAAATTGCTTCTGGGGATTGCCCTAGACCAGGGACATATTTATTCTGCATTAATCCAGGATAAAGGTGGAATAAAAACTATTATTGGAACAGATAAATTTTCAGCAAACAAAGCAAAGCTTGATCCAAAAAGAAATCCCACTGGTTTTTCAGTAGCTATTGGAAAAGCATATGATCAACTGACAACGAAACTAGAGAAAAAAGGGAGTAAGGTTTCCTCAGGAATAATTAAAAAACTACACTCTGGAATACCTATATCGTTTACGATGAATAACACCTCCGCTCTTTTAAAGACCGTCATGGTTGCTCTTGAAAATAAAAAAGAGAGAGAAATGATCATAGAATATGATGCTAAAAAGAATCTCCCGTTCAACTCGGATGATATTATTTTTGATGCGATTGAGCTTGAACAAGGGAAAAATATCATAGGCGTTGCAAACGCTGACTACATAGAGTCACCTGCTAATACGCTTTCAGAAAAAAATTGGGACGTGAGGCTGTGGCCTCCGGCCGCACAGGCGGTCCTGAGTGCTTTCCGGTGGAACTATCCCGGGAAAAAACATGATATAATCCTTATCATTCATATTGGTGAGATTGAAAGTTTTCTGTTGGGATATAATCAGGGCTATCCGGATGCGATAGTCCCCTTAGACCTGGGCATTCAAAACCTCACTGATGCATGGAAATATAGGTCAACCTCGTCAAAGGCAAAGTGGGACAAGAGAGACTGGTGTCGGGTTCCTCCATCAATCTTAAAGTCAGATACAAAAGATAATTCCATAAACATGCAGAAAAAACCTCAGGATGAGGCCATGCGTCCGGTTATTGAAAGCTGGGACCAGGAACTAGAAAGAGCCCTCAACAGCATGGCCCAGACATTCCCATCAGATAATATCTCGGAAATATTTTTAAGCGGATGCTCAGAAGAAATATTATTTTTGGATGAATATCTACAAACCCAGCTCGATGTAAACGTTGAGTATCTAGACCCTATAAAAAATATTGCATTCTTTCCTGACGAAGAGGAGAGAGAAAATTTTGATCTGTCTAGTCCTGCATTAACTCTAGCAGTTGGTGCTGCACTTAATATAGATAAAACAATAAGCCTGCTCCCAGATATGTTCAAAGAATCAGAAAAATTTAGGCTGGGAAATAAATTTAGTATCCCCGCTGCTGCCGCAATATTTATAGGGGTTATTGCTCTTTCTGGTTGGACAAATCACAATCATGAGATCATGGAGTCAAAGCTAAGTACTATAAAGTCTCAGGCCTCTAGCATTGCACCCATAAAAAATAAGTTTGAAAAAGTATCTGCAGAAAAAAATATAATTACAAAACAGTTAGATGTTTTACTAAAGGAGTCAAAACTTTCTAATCTAAGTATCAGTGTAATGAGATTTTTTAGTTATAATACCCCGAAAGAAATAACCCTTGATATGATTTCATTTCAAAGAGGATGGGAACGTGGTGACTGGGTCCATGTGGGCAACTCATTGGAGAAGGTAATCACCATTGTTGATGAGAATAAGGAGTTCGCCAGAGTTACAGGTGCCATCGTTGCTAATCCAGCGTTAAAAGAACGATATTTTTCAAACTTCATCAATCAGGTTGAATATTCTGGACTATTTAAAAAGATTGACGTGATTAATAAAAAGACAACAAGCGGAATGGACATTGATAATATGACCTTTGAGCTAAAGTGTGAGCTATAATGGATAAACAAAAAAATCTTTTTATTGGGATAATTGGTTTTGTGTCCCTCTCATGCGCAGGTTGGTATTTTATGTACTTTAGCGAACTAAACAACTCTCTAGAAAACATAAGCAATAGCTACAACCAGTTGAAAAGTGAAAAAAGTAAATACACCCAGATTAAAAATAAATTTCCTTTGATTGAAAAAGAGTGGACAGAGCTAAAGGAAGATCTAACCACTTTAATTAATAAAATTCCAACGGATAGTCAGTTCGATAATGTTACTAAGATGTTGTTTAGTCTTATGGAAAAAAATAAACTTGCCATAGATAATTTTAATCCTTCCCTAGCCCCGCTAGATGAAAAACAAATTATAGTTCCTGAGACTCAAGAGACTCTCATTGTAGAGAAATATCCGATAGACGTTGAACTCAGAGGCAGCTTTATTGACTTTGGTAATTTTCTAGATCAGTTATCCTTTACAAACTATTATCTTACGATAAGCAACATACAGATATCTCAAAACCCATATAATGAGGGAGAACAAAAAATTTCATTCATCTCCTACATTTACACAAAAAACAGTAACGACAACATGGGCGTTGTTCAAAATAATCAAGGCCTTGCTGGCTCTGCGAATAGCGCTAATAACAATGCTTCTTCATCGGGAAAAGACACAGTGGCAGTAATCACAGATGAAGAGATTGTCTTGGAGGCAATACAAAAAACAGGCGCAACAAGCATAATTGATATTGTCAAGATAGTTAAATACATTAAAGAAAAAACAGGGAAAGATATAGACCAAAGCTTTGCCGTTTCCCTACTTGAAAAAAAACTTAAAAATCTCTAATACTTTTTTATTATTTATTGTTTGTCAGCTTTTATAATATTTTCCGTTAGTTAAACCACGTTTTAGTTTAAATTACTGGTCGTCATGACCCCTAGACTTAGAAATCTATTAATAGGGTTGGGTATTTCAGTGGTAATTATGATTGTTGATCAGGTAAATCAGTCATCTGGGAGTTCAAAAAAACCACAGAAAGCAAAAACCCAAAGAACTAAAAAAGTCATCGCAGAAAGTTCTGTGCAGAAAACAAGTACGCCAATAACTGCTTCTGTTGCCTCAGCGCCCACAACAAAAAGAAGATCCTCTAGGTCCTCTCAGCTTGTGGGGTGGCAAAGAAATCCGTTCAACAGTGTCGCCTTATCCAGCGAGGCGGATGTTGAGAGTGGATCAATAAATAGTGAAAAACAACAAGATATTGAAAAATCAATACTCCTAAAAAACCTGGAAAGATATAACGTTGAAATCGTTGCAGAGTTTAATAATGAAAAGGTTGTTTTGATTGATAATCGAAGGTTTAGACAAGGAGATTATTTAAATAATGATATATTAATTGAGAGAATTGAGAACGATCAGATCACCTTTAGAAATGGCAACACTACAGTCACAAGAAATGTAGGAAACTAGATGCATAATAAGTTATTAATTATAGTAATAATTACGATACAAACTGTCGCATTATGTCAGTGGAGTGATCCTGCATATTCAAAGATTAATCTATCGGAGCAAGAGAACGAGCGCTATAGGCTTATGGACAAAATGTCTATAAACCTTAAAAACTCTGACATTAGAAATGTGCTGACGATGATTGGAGAGCTCACAGGATTAAATATTGTCATCAGTCCCAATATTGAGGATACAATCACCGCTAATCTCGAGGATGTAACCGTTAAGGCTGCTCTAGATGCAATTCTTAAGCCAAACAACTATAGTTATTTTGTGCAGGATAATATTATCATTGTGAAAGACCTAGACACACAGCTTATTGGTGAGCTTGAGTCTGTAGTGATTCGGCTAAAGTATATTAACTCTAATGATCTTCAAGCACCACTGTCGACGGTTCTAACCTCTCGAGGGACGGTACAGTCTTTCTTGCCAGTGGCCTCTATGTCAGGACAGACCGGGCCTCCCAATATGGCCATCGTATCTGACGTACAAGAAAATATTTCTCGCATCCTGAATATGGTTAAGCAGCTAGACAAGCCGATTAAAAACATCAACATTGCAATTAAATTTATTGAGACACAACTAGACACCTCAAAATCTTATGGCGTTGACTGGACCAACAGCCCCGTTCAGCTAGGCGGAAATGCCAATGACACGGTTAATTTCCCAATCAGTATGAATAATATCACGATCGCCACGCTTAATGCAACACAGCTTTCCTCAGCGCTTAAGATAATGCAGGCAAGAGGCAGGAGTAAGCTACTGTCAAGCCCTCAGGTTACCACACTTGATAATCATCAGGCGGTAACAGAGGTTTCCACAACAGTGTATATTGAGGGACTTAATTCAGGGAATACAAATACTTCTGGATCAAGCTCAACAAACCAGACAAATGCCGCTAATAATTTCACAGGAATGGGTGGCTTTTATGGCGCAATGAATACGGTACAAGAAAAGGACATTGGTATAAAGCTTCAGGTAACGCCTAGAATAAATGAAGGTAATATTATTACTCTTTTAGTTGATGCCACTGTAGAGGCGCTACTTTCTGCTGCAGAAATATCGACCGATAAGCCTAGATCTACTAAGCGTACTGTTCAGACACAGGTTTCAGTTTATAATGGTGAGACCGTAATTATTGGCGGGCTTATAGCAGACAATATTATTCAAAACAAAAAGTATGTTCCAATATTAAGCGCAATCCCCGTTATTGGCTACTTCTTCAAAACCACCTCGGTCCAAAAAGAGCAGCGGGAGCTACTTATGTTTATCACGCCTACTATCTATGACTAGATAACATCAGCATGCAAAAAGATTATCCATATATCATTATTGCCTTTGGAGTTGCGATCATTTTTATTTTTCTGACATGGCTTGAGCTTTATGAGGGGATGGAAAATAAATTGCTTGACCTTAGGTTCGTAAACAGAGGAAAAATTGAAACAAGAAATGATATTGCAACATTGGATATGGACACTAAAAGCCTTCAGGTTGTTGGCAGGTGGCCATGGAGCAGAGAGAAGCATATTCCCTCAATCTTAGCCGCAAAAGAGCATCAAATGGATGCTCTTGCTTTTGATATTTTTTTTATTGAACGGCAAGAAAGAAAACTAGAATACAATGATGTTACCAGTGTTAGTGACAGCGTTTTAACATTAAAAGCGATTAAGGATCTTTTCCCTGATCCAGATATTGATCTAGCAAATGCGGCTGCAGATGCAGAAAATATATACTTTGGCTATACTTTTTTCCCTCAACCTTCAAAAAAAATGCCAGTAAAAAAACGTACTCAAGAAAAAGATGCCAGACTCATGGTCTTAGAAGAGAAAGGGTTTTTTAAAAAAATAGCACCTGAAGAATTTGAAACTATTAATGATTTCTATGATATTGATCCCCCGGTTGATGAGTTAATTGAATCAAGCAAGGGAACCTACTTTTTTCAAACGGTGGCAGAGGGCGATGGAATAAGTAGAAGATATCCTCTTGTTGGAAAGTATGAAAACCGCCTGTTCCCTAATGCTGGCCTTGCGCTGGCGCTTGATCATTATGGCGTAAGCTTTGAAGATGTTGAAATTATTCCAGGAAAACATCTACAAATACCCCTCCCTTATCCTGATGAGTATAGCAGGTCTAGCATTCGTATTCCAATCGATAAAAGAGGTCTGATGCAGGTGAACTGGGCTGGCAAATGGGAAGATGAAAATGGGAAACATGACTTCACCCACTATCCTTACTGGGTGCTTAAAAAATTCAGAGAAAGTGAATACAATAATTATGTAATGTCAAAAATAAAAGAACTGGCAAATTCTGACCCGGCCCTTCAAGGAGCAAAGAACTTAAAGGCTCTTATGAAAGCTGCTTTAAAAGAAAAATTCGCAAGTAAAAAGGATGTCATTAAATCAGTAAAACAACTTGCTATGTCCGGACAAATGGAGTCGTATATTATAAAAACATCGGGATCCAAAACAGGCGAACAGTTTTTTGGGAGCATGGGCCGAAAAGCAAAGCCTCCGATGATCAAAATGTATAATGAAATAAAAAACTCGAACACAGTTGCCAAAGAGCTAGCCCTAGACAACAATATTACACTTGACGGACTTCTAAAAAATAAAAGACTGGTCTACATGTCACCCATAAAAGACTATGTTATAACCAGTTTCAATAAACTAAAAAGTGATATAAGCTCTTTGTCAAAAAGTACAAAAGATGAAAAATATAAAAAAATTCTAAAAAAATCTTTGGTTGAGATTTCACAGTTAGAACGAAATTTTCTTATCGTACAAAACCTTAATAGGCATGCCCTAATCGATCAGCAGCGGCCTTTATATTTCTTCCCGAGTAAAGACAGAATAGTGGTTGGAAACATAAAAAAGAATACCGCCAGACGCATTGTCCCTTTTGAATTTTATAATAAAAAACTTCTTTATGGATTAACAGCCCCAGGAACATCAGACCTAGGATCACAGCCGTTTAATGGTAGCTATCCAATGGTGGGGCTTCACGCAAACGCGCTTAATACAATTCTCTCTGATATATTCATTACCAGAACGCCTAAGTATATTGTTTCAATGGTTTTATTATTATTGGCCGCACTATTGGCTTTTGGCATACAAAAACTTAGCCCTGCAATAGGTGGTGCAGCAGTAGGCGGTCTTGTATTAGTATATGTAGTAACTGCCTTTTGGATATTTACTAATTATTACATCTGGCTCGATTTATTTGCACCTATTGCAACAGTAGGTCTTGGTTATTTAGGTATAACAGTCTACAATTACATCCAAGAAGAGAAAAACAAACAATTCCTAAAATCATCATTTGGAACATACATCTCTCCAGAACTGATTGATGAAATGTATGACAGTGGTCAAGAACCTGAGCTTGGCGGTGAAGAAGGATATCACACTGCATTTTTTACAGATATACAAAGCTTCTCAGCATTTTCAGAGAAACTCTCTGCGAGCGACTTAGTCAGCCTGCTCAATAACTATCTTACAGAGATGACTGATATTTTGATGGAAAATAACGGCACACTAGACAAATATATTGGTGACGCTATTGTTGCGTTTTATGGGGCCCCTCTAGATATAAAAGACCATGAGCTTTTGGCCTGCAGGACCGCGATCAAAATGCAGGAACGTTTGGCAGAACTTCGTGAGCAGTGGCAGGCAGAAGGTGACAGATGGCCAGAGATCGTCCACCATATGCAAAACCGAATCGGAATCAACACGGGCCAGATGGTCACCGGGAATATGGGATCTGATTCACGAATGAATTATACGATGATGGGTGACACTGTAAATCTGGCTGCACGGTTAGAAAGCTCTGCAAAACAATACGGTATCTACATACAGATAGCAGACAGCACCTATGAATCCGTTAAAGATCAGGTTGTCGTTCGAGCACTAGATTTTGTAAAGGTAATGGGCAAAGAAGAGCCTGTAAAAGTTTATGAACTAATATCAGAGGTAGACCAAGAGCCAGAGCCCTACAAAAAAATTCTTCCAGCTTTCCACGAGGCAATAGCATACTACTTTAACCAAGACTGGGACAAGGCGATTGAAGCGTTTAAAGCGGCAGATGAGCTCGAAGAGATGTTCGCAGGAAGAAAAACGAATCCGAGTAGAATATATATTCCTCGATGCGAACACTTTAAGGTAAATCCACCTGGAGATGATTGGGATGGTGTCTGGACCCTTACCTCTAAATAGGTCTATGATACTAAATAGAAAACTTTTCTTTATATCATTCTTAATAATTTTTTTCTCGGAAAAAGATTTAATTGGACAGGACCTATTTGATTTTGATGAATCACTAAGCTCCGTAATTAAGCAATCCACCGCATCGAATATTGGTGTAGCTGATATCAATAATGATGGTATAAATGATCTTATCGTGTCTGGATTTGATGACCAAAACGAGGGTGGACTTTTCCTAGATATTTATAATGTTACAACTGAAGGTAATCTAGACACTTTTCAGCTTGATATAGTTAGCAGCTTATTTGGTTATATCAGGGAAGATTATTTTTCATATTACATTGGCGGAAATGGCGGCCTAGACCTCGGAGACTTTGATAACGATGGGCTGGTGGACATTTTATTTCACGGTGCAGAAAATTTATTTCTATCAAAAAACTTAGGAAACTCTGTTTCAACAAATAATTATCTGCCATCGTATGTTAGGGAAAGTCTGGTGAATAGTAGCGCACAATGGGGGGATATTAACCTTGATGGAAATATGGATATTTTTTGGGCTGGCATCAAGATATACCAAAATAAACCATATATTACAAACAAACTTCTTTTAAATAGTGGTGATGACTTTGAGTTTGAAACAATGGTCATGCCAGACCTTCATAACGGTGCCGTGGCCTGGAGCGATATTGATCTTGATGGTGACCTAGACCTTCTTATAAGCGGAGAATCTGTCAACACCAGGTCTGGATCTACTAGGCTGTATAAGAATGATCCACTAGGAAGACTAGCCGAAGACACAAACCAAGAAATAATTGCACTGAAAGCTACAGCAATCTGCTTCTCTGACCTTGACCAAGACAGCGACCCTGACCTTGTGCTATCGGGGTGGGACCCGATTGAACAAACCTTAAAAACAGTGGTCTATGTCAATGAGCCAACAGGGACATTTAGGCTAGCAGATCAGCAGATTGATTTTGGTACAGTATTTGGAACAATTGAGGCTGTAGATGTCAACCTTGACGGCTGGAAAGATCTCGCAATCAGTGGTGGCACTGAACACACAATGGTAGAGGACTCATACTATGATCTAACAAATATTCAAACAACAAGCCAGGGGGATACTCTAAGTGCAGATACTGTATGGTATTATGAATACAGGGACAGCGTTTCAGCTTTAGGTGGTAAAATTTATCTTAATGAGGCAAGCAATAATATTAGTTTCAATGATTCTCAAACATTCAACGGTACACGCACAATATCATTTAGCGATATCAATCAGGACAATATCCCAGATCTTGTTTGCTCAGGAACAACAGAGATTGGAGAAAGAGACAGCGCCTTTGTCGCTGTATATATTAATACGATAGAAGGGACAAACTCTGAGCCTGATCCGCCTGAGGTGCTTGAATCATTTGCAATTAGCAATCGAGCTATATTTAACTGGGGCAACGGTTCAGATACTATAGACCCAGATCAAAGTCTACAATACAATCTGAGGATAGGTACCTCCTCAGGGACTAGTGACCTTTTATCATCAGGGACATCATTTAATAGTCCGAATATAGGCCCAAGACTAATCCGGGAGTTTACAAATATCCCATGGGGGACCTATTACTGGAGCGTTCAAACGGTTGATGCGTCGGGTATTGTATCTAGCTGGTCCCAAGAAAATGAGCTCTTTATTCCTAGAATAGTTAATTCAACCCAGTCCCTTCCTGGATACTCATTTGGGGTTTCAAGATGGAGTGATATTAATGATGACGACCTTCTTGATATTTCAATCAGTGGGAACCTTTTTAGCGGATCAAGCCTAACACAAATATTCATGAACCAGGATGGGCTCCTTGAGCCTTCTTTTTATTCTAGCTCAATGAAAAATACTTACGGTGGTCACATAAGTTTCGCTGACTATACTAATGATGGAAAGCTAGACATATCACTATCGGGGTTTCACACTAGTGATTGGAATGACACATATCCGGCAACGTTCTTTTATAAGCTGACAGATAACGGATATGCATGGGACGGGCAAGCCGGGCTTCAGTATTATGCTGCCGGATACGAAGCCGGATACTTAGGTGGATATAATAATCATGACTGGGGCGACTATGACAATGATGGAGACCTAGACCTGGCAATTGGGGGAGTAAGTTATTATGGACAAATTATTCTAGGAATTTATAATAATCATGGCGGAGTACTTTCGTTAGACACTGCACAAACAAATCTCGTACCAGGATATCCTATGCAGACAAAATGGAGTGATATTAACAATGACGGATATGTTGACCTTTTTACATCTTCTGGGCAATTTATACAATCTTATCTAAATGATGGAAATGGAATAATGCTCCAATCGGAGGATCATTTTATTGAACTAGGAATAGTCGCTGGAGCAGTATCAATCGCGGATTTCAATAGTGACGGATATGATGATTTTGTTTTAGCAGGACAGCGTCCTGATAATGGATCATTAATTACCCACATATACAAAAACAACAATGGGAGCGGATTTAATCTCCATCAAGAACTACAGGGCGCATCCTATGGGGGACTAGACTGGGGCGACTATGACAATGATGGAGACTTAGATTTCATCGGCTCTGGGACTACTACAGTAATCAATAGCTCAGACACACTTACTCTCCCTGTGTCCAATATCTATCAACAAAATTCTGTTGGTGATTTTGTGGCTGATACTTCTTTGTACATGCTTGATAGTGTTGGTTTTTCATCCATACAATGGGGCGACTATGACAATGATGGAGACTTAGATCTTCTGATGAATGGTGAGCTTGCGAATAAAGATCTTATCACAAAAGTATATGAAAACCTTGAATCTGTAAACAATGCTAATGTCGGGCCAAGTAGACCCGTGATGTTATTAGACTCTGTAAGCGTAGACACCGTCAGGCTGAGTTGGAACAATAGCGTTGACCTGGAAAATCCTTTGGGAGCTGGTAAAACGCCAACCGCAGGCATTAGGTATCAGATGCAAATGGGTGGAGACCAGAATTACAATCTTTATGCAAACACACACTCTATAATCTCAGGTAAATACGGTACTGGTACGATGGGAACATTAGCAAAAAATAATCGATTGATTAAATCTATACCAGAAGGAAGGTACCAATGGAGAGTCAGGGCAATGGATTATGGCCTAGGCACTTCAGCATGGTCTGAATGGGATTATTTTTATATTGACCAGACCGCTCCGGTTGTAGAAACAATACAGGCTAACTATGGCGTGAGTGGCCAAATAATTCTAGTTGTCAATTTCGAAGAAGTATTTGAAATGGACAATGGCACGCCTTCTGCTGATCCCTATGTTTATGCAACACACCCTGATATGGATGATATTGATGGGGACAGTGCAAGTGATACGCTATTAGCAGTAAAACAAAGCTACAGCGCTGATGTGTGGACAGGGCTACTTACCCTTCCTGAAACCTATGTTGGAAAAGCAATAAAGATTCATGTGTCAAACGCAGCCGACATGCGCGGAAACACAATGGTCAGTGCAAGCTTTTTTAAGACCCCAGAAAAGATTATTTCTCAGACTGGCGGAACCGTGATCAGCTCTGATGGAAATGTGTCTGTGCTTTTTCCTCAAAATGCGGTTTCTGAGGATATTTCGGTTTCTATTAGCTTGCTTAACACACTAGACACTTTGGACTCAAATGCTATCTCGAACTATTATACTATTACTCCATCTGAAACTCAGCTTAACAAGCCTACAATTCTTAGGATTGCCGTTCCTAGTCAGTATGCAGACTTAACGGTAAATAATTATAACCCTTACATAGGACATATTAATGTTTCTTCCGGGGATATATCTCCACTAGGCGGATCTATAATCAGTGTAAACAACATACCATATGTTCAGGCACAATTATCAAGCCTGGGAGTCTATGGAACATTTAAATCAGACAGCACAATTAATGTAGACTCTCTGGA
>Ga0207992_1000513_pt1 | contig 19447 bp, 24 predicted proteins | sample ETN02SmetaG_FD_185788 | JGI IMG/M metagenome (GOLD analysis project Ga0207992, IMG submission 185788) | Marine microbial and viral communities from oxygen minimum zone, Eastern Pacific Ocean - ETNP2014F10-02SV255 (SPAdes) (version 2) | ecosystem: Environmental > Aquatic > Marine > Oceanic ...
AACGTTAGTTGTAGAATTTTCAAAAGTAATATCTACAAGTAAAATCACAATCAATTAAAATGAAATTATTATTTTTTGTTATAGTTGCAATTTTACTAGCCAATATTCCTGATTCGTTTTCTGAATTAGACATGTCTACTAATAGTAAAGTGTACTCTCCAAATCACAATCTACAAGTTTATGGAATTGGAATTCCTGATGACAATCTAATATTACGATTATTTGCACCTGATGGAACCATTGCAAAGTTTGATCAATTTACAACAAGTGCTGATGGGACTTTTAATTACAATTTATTAACTTGGCCACAAGCATCAACTGAATTTCCATATGGTACATACCAAGTTGAAATGATTAGTACACAATATGGAGAATCAAAACAAATTGAAATTAAATTTGCAGAAACAACTAATCTAGAACATGTCCCCATTACTAGAGATATAGTAACTACTGTATTTGCACCAGAGACTGTTGCCATTGACCAACCACTACGAGTTTTTATTCAATTGACTAGTGATGGGTTATTGTTGGGAAATGATGTGTCTATATTGACATCAACACATGTTCACTTGCCATCTGGTTTTTCAATCCTGTTAAGTGATTCACTAAATGTTTTACATCAAGGGTTATACTACATTGATTATACTCCTACTGAAGAAGGAACTTTTGTATTTCATGTTGTGACCTCTTCTGAAGGTAACGTATCTCACGGTTCAGCAGCTACCAACGTACTTAGTCAAGATTTAGGTGGAATCTCTGATCAAATCATAAAGTTGAATTCAATCTTAGATGAGACATCTGAAGAACTTGATATTTTAAAAAATGAAATTAGTGGATTTGGGGGTACTCTGAATAATGCAAATGAAAAACTTGATTCAAGCATTGGGGCAGTTTCCACTTCAGTAGAATATATCAGTGAAGCCTCATCACAACTCAACTCATTACTATTTCCAATAATTGCATCAATTGGAATAATTGTGGCATTACAAATAACAATTATTGCACGAAGAAGATACTAGAAGAAATTATACTGTTTGTAGGAAATTCAATAAATGCACTCATTAAACTAGTTTACAAAATTCACTGTCATCTCAGAATTAAAAACTTGATTTAATATTTCTAGAATCAGATCTCAAAATGTCAGTAGATCTACTGAAGATCTCATTGATGACTTTGTTGAAGATCAAATTAATGACATCTTATTGGAATTGATAACTGGAATTGTATATGTGTCTATTTTTAAAATAAACAACAATACATCAAACAAGGTTTATAAGCAATTTGGCGAGAACGCACAATGAATGTCAGAACTGGGGACCAAAAAGTCTGGCGGATTATCCCGAAGAGACTTTTTGAAATTGATGGGTGCTGCAGGTACTGGGTTAGCTTTTGCACCGTTTGTTCCGTTTGGAAATTTCATGCCAAACCCAAATCAGGCATCTTTAGAAAAAGTACCTGTAATTTTACCTGATGGCACTCAAGCTAACGTTAACACTTATCCAATTAATCATGCTGAAGTTATCACTTATCCTGCAACAGGTGATGCCGCATTGGATGCCGAAGCATTTCGAAAATGGCAATTTATCAGATTACCTGAAGAATTAGGTGGAGCAAAAACCGATCCATCTGCATTTCGTGCTTACAGTATGATCTGTCTTCATCTTTGGTGTTTGTGGAAATATTGGCCAGATGATAACAGAAAAAGAGGTGAATGCCCTTGTCACGGTAGTATGTATGACCCACTAACTGGAACTGCATTTGTTGGTCCAGCATCTGTGCAAGCTGCACCATCAGACACTTTGCCTCAACTAACTATGGAAATTGATTCAGATGGATTTGTATTTATCTTACCACCAAAATTTGACGTAAATGAAAATGGAGTAATTGGATATGGCCGTTTCGCTTGAAAGAAGAACTGGTGCAGTTGCCCTACTTTACTGGTTATGGGATGGTATAGACAGATCAATCTTTACTGCAATCAAGTTTTCATTCCCTGCAAGATTTGTAAGTCCATTTGGATTCTTAGGAATGCTAACTTTTATTGTGTTTATCATACTTGGTGTTTCGGGAGCTCTGCTCATGTTTTACTATCAACCAATTTTGGATAGAGCATGGGATAGTGTTCAATTCATTAATGACGATGTCCCATTTGGTTTCCACATTAGAAATATTCACTATCACGGTTCAAACGCGATGGTATTGTTAGCTGTACTTCACATGTATTATCAATACTTTAGCGGAAGATACAAAATTAGAAACGAAGTTTTATGGATGACTGGTGTAATTTTAGGAGTTGTAACTATTCTAGAAGCATTCACTGGATATGATGTTATATTTTCAGAACGTGCAGAACTTGCAATTAGTATTGCGGCATCACTGACAACATCTATCCCTGTAGTGGGCCCGACAATTCGTGATGCGGCGTTAGGTAGTGGGTTTTCGGACTTTGTGTTAAGATTTTATGCACAACACGTGTTCTTGTTGCCGATTGTAATGCTGGGATTAATGGCAGTTCACTTCCCAAGATTTTTGGTATTTGATGTACCAATGGTTATGGCAATTTCTGGTGCTGTTTTGATTACTGGCGGTGTATTCCCAATTGATATGGGATTCAAGTTTGAACCTACTGTCCCGCCCGGTGTTACTGTCCCTGAATGGTATCTAACAGGAATCTATGCGTTCATGCGGACGCAATATGACAAGTTTGTAACGGGATTACTTTGGCCGTTATTGTTTATCATATCTATGGTATTAATTCCATTCATTGATAGATACAAAAAATTCTCTTGGAGAGATAGACCAATAATTACTGCATTTGGAATTACTAGTCTTGCTCAAATTATGGTAACGACTTATTGGGGATTCTATATCTCACCTGACATCTCTATGCCATTAGTAGAGCGTTTGTTAATTGATCCAATATTCTTCTATTCTACGATGATATTGCTAGTCCCATTAGGATTTGGATTCACATACATGATGATTAAACTTGCAAATGAAGCTGAGCGAAAATCAAAACTTGCAAAAAGCACAGGTCCACAAAAAGTTGCAACAATCAATCTTTCTGAAAAATGGATTAATTGGGTACTAATTGCATTATTGGCTTTCCAAGTATTCTTAAACATTGCAGCATACAATGCAGCATTGACAGGAATGAAGAACATCTCATTGTTCTTTGTGGGAATAATCTTGTTAGTATTTGCAGCATTCTTCCATGTTTACAGATATGCAATGAGTCAAGACAAGAATGCTCCACCTCCAGCACCTGTACAAGAAAAACCAAAACTGGTTGATTCTAATACTTCAAAATTGGAGAATAAAAAATGAGTACTCCTACATCAAGTCATGCATATGGAATAGGACTCATGGCAGTAATTATTGCAATGTCTGCATCTATTGTATTTTACACATCATTTTATCTTCCAGAATCAATGGCAAAGCCATCTGTAGCTGATCATATTTTACATCCTGAAGAAGACTTTATCATTGAAATTGTATTGGGTGCTGTGATTGAAGGAAACGAAAGCTATGTTCCAAATCATGCAAATGCATTATTGACAATTAACAACAATGTGATATGGGAAAACAATGATGATACTGCGCATACTGTAACTCCTGATCATAGACATGCTGATAGTTACAGTGGTGACTTTGGTTCTTCTGGTGTGCTCAAACCTGGTGAGACTTATGAATTCTTGTTTACAGAACCTCAAGAGGTTCATTATCACTGTGACCCACATCCATGGATGACTGGCTCAATTACAGTTGAAAAGAGTAGATTCTAGTTAGAATATTTTGCAAAAATTATCTGACTTTCAATTTCTTTATGTTGTTCAATAATTGATGCCCTGAATTTTATTTCATATTCTTGTTCTGGTTCAAAATTAATTGTTGCAGTAAATTCTGCCTTGTTTTCAGGCATTACATCTCTGTTGATAAATAACCGTGAAACATTTTGAGATATTTTTTTTCCATTATATGATTTGTAAATGATGTGTTCATTTGAATCAAAAATTTGTGTATTTATCACAACTCCATCATATCTTCCAGGATATGAAACAGAGATGATTCCCTTGATTTCAGAATTTGGATGAATATCTGTAGAGTCTAATTCAAACTCAATATCTTTCATAAAGTCTCCCTAATTCTATTTGAATAAATAATTTTGTTAAACGCGCCCAAAGGGCTTCGATCCCTTGACCATCGGATTAGAAGTCCGACACTCTATCCATGCTGAGCTATGGGCGCAATAACCTAGCAATTAATTACCATTTTAAGGGTTTAGAGCCATTTTTTCTGGTAATTTTCTCTTTCCATTTTAAAGAGAAATTGTTGTGCATACCCTGCATATGGTCCAAAATGATTTACAATTTTTTCATGTAAAATATTGTATTGTTTTTCTGTAACTGTTTTAGTTGCAATTTCAAATTTTTTCAAATAATATTTTTCTAAAATTCGAATAATCCATCTATCTAATGGAACTGCTTCTAATTTGTCTAGTGAAAATAACATTATACAGTCTGCTACTTTGTTTCCCACTCCTGGAATTTGACAAATACTCTCTTTTGCTTCTTGGTAATTACACTTTTTCAAGTACTCAAAATCAATTTTTTTTGAAACCATCATTTTTGCAGCTTCTCTGAGAAATTTTGCACGATATCCAACACCACAACCTGTAATTTCACTAATTGATGCTTTTGCAAGTTTTTCAGGCTTTGGAAACAAAAAAAATTCCTGATTTTGAAACTTTGTTTTTTTTCCAAATTTTTTTGATATATTTTCTAGGCAGTATTTGATTTTTGGAATATTGGAATTTGATGACACAATAAATGAAATCAAACATTGAAAAGGATCTTGTCTGAGGATTCGGAGTCCTTGATATTTTTTTACAGCCATTTTTACTGTTTTATCTTTTGAAATTGATTTGATAATTTTTTCAATATCATCACTTTCCCGAAAAAAATCTGCTTCCAAATTTTGATACGAATCAATTTTTCCATTTTTATCTACTTGAAGAATATCTTGACCGTTTACTCCGTACCAATTAGTTTCATTTTTTTTCCAAAGAAATACTTGACCACTATTTATTGAATTCTCAACATCTATTGTGAATTTTTGCATCTTAGACAGTTATTTCGTCATTAACTGCTGGTGCATATGTCTCAAATCCAAATTTCTCATGAATTTCTTGAGCAAACATTTCACATGATTCTGAATCTCCATGGACTGCTAATACTTTTGGATTTCCTTTGATTTTTTTAATCATATCAAATAGTTCTGTCCTGTCTGCGTGTCCAGAAAACTGAAATTGCTTTACCTCTGCTGTTACATTAAGATCTTTACCTCTGGTTGAAACTTTTCCTGTATCTAGTAATTTTTTACCAGGTGTGCCTTCGCCTTGATATGAAACTAGGGCAATACCATTTTTACTGTTAAAAGCTAATTGTTGTAAATAATAAACTGCATTACCTCCAACTAACATTCCTGCTGGTGATATCACAACACATGGTTCACCCATTGCACGTTTTCTTTCAGCATGTTCTCTTATTGCAGTTGAACTTTTTATTGCTTCAGAAAATATTTTAGGATCTCTTAGGTATTCTGGATGTCTAAACATTATCTCATTTACTTTTAATGCCATTCCATCCATTATGATTTTGTGTTTGAAATTGGCACTTCTTAAAATACATGCCATTTCTTGAGAGCGTTCAACTGAAAATGATGGTATGAATAAAATTCCTTTTCTATCCATTACTTCGTTTGCAAATTCAATCAATTGAGCCTCTGATTCTTTTCTAGGGGTTTGTTGTGTTTTAGCATAAGTAGATTCTGTAATTAGTAAATCAATTTCACCTATATCCAAATCCATTTCTCGTAACATTCTTGAACCATTTGTTTTAATATCTCCAGTATAGAACAGGCGTTTTTTCTCTGATTCAACTAGAACGGTACTGCCTCCAATCACATGTCCTGATTCTCTAAATTCAAATGTTGCATTTCCTTTGGTTACTTTTTGCTTAAATCCAATTTCTTTGGCATTTTTCATCATATTATTTACTTCAGGTAATCCAAATGGGTGTGCATTTTTCTCAATTTTTAGCATATCTTCAATTAACATTTTTGATAAATCTAGAGTTGGAGGCGTAGCATAAACATCAGTATTCCCACTGACAAAAAGAGATGGAACATTTCCTGAATGGTCTAAGTGTGCATGAGTGATAATAACTGCATCCAAATCCTTGGGTTTCACATGTATTGGATATCCTGGAGGAGTTCCTCTTCTTCCAAACATTACTCCGTAATCTAGTAGCAGTTTTGTTCCATTACAATTTACCAAAAACCCTGATCTACCTACTTCATTTGCGGCTCCTAAAATTTTTACATCCAAGAATTATGATGCCTTTTAATCGACGTTAATACCTTCTTAGTGTCGATCCGATCATTATTCTTACTATATAATCTACAAAAGCTTTAATTAGTGTAAGCTAAGATTTGTGTTCATGGGAAGAAGTTTCGCAGAATGGTTAGCACTTCAAGACCAAGCCGTAGTTGCAAAAACACGTGCTGGTGATGAAGCAAACAAAGTGCTACTAAACCAAATTAACTGGATCTGGGTTAACAATCTTATGAATAAGAAAGCAGACCTTAATCCTTCTTCAGCAGAACTACTTGACTGGGTTACTTCTGGTCAAATAGATGCAATGAGAAAATAAAACGTGTAAACACGTTATCTTTTTGTTTTTTAAATTTTTAATCTGGATGTTGTGTACATGTTTTATCCGATCAAATTTCATAACAGGGTTATGAATTTCAATCATGGTTTAAATAGTCTACACGAAGTATAATCTTTGTAATGCCAATAGCAATACTTCCAGACATTGATGAACAAAGATGTATCGGATGTGCACTATGTGTAGAAATCTGTACAACTCTTGGTCCTGATGTCCTTAGAGTAAAACCTGTTGAAGGATGGAAGAGAGGTAAAGCATTTGTATTTTATCCAGAAAGATGTATTTCTGATGGTGCATGCATCGGTGTATGCCCAACAAAATCAATCTTTTGGATGAGACCAATGAATTACACAGCTGGACAACCAGTACCTCTTCACAAAAACGGTATCTTCATCAACGGTTGGGCAGAAGACGCAGCACTTTAAGGCTGAATCTTTCGCACAAACTTATTTTTATTTTTATTTTTTCTAAAAAACTGATTTTCGCTTGATTGTTTTTGGTAGAGTTTTTACAAAATATTTCAAGAATTGATCATCCTTGTCATACTTGATTTCTGAAAAATCATTATTCTCAAAGAAATCATTCCATGTTTTCTCAAATGTGAGAAATTCTTTTGGATTAAAATCTAGCCTAGATGTTTCATGATGAGCTGCTGGAAAAATATCTGATATTTCAATTGGGATCAATCCTAATTGTGGATTGTATTGACATGTTTGATATTGCTCAAAGTTCTTAATTTTCTTCTTTAGGCCAATGTATTTTTGAGAGAGGTATCCTGGTTTTGTGCTTGATTCTTTGATAATTATGATTTTGTTTTTCTTTGATTTGAAATTTCTAACTATTTTATGATATGATTGAACCTCTGGACGGAATTGATCTTCCTTATCAAATAGGAATATGGCTTTTTCTTTGTATTTTGGTGTACCAATTCCTAAAAATTCAGCATTTTCAGTCATTACATCAATCATTTCAAATAGTTTGGGGTGTGCTCTTGCTTTTTTAATTACATATTCCCAAAGCCTACCTTCATGAATTGCTTGTTTTACTTTATCGACTTCGAGTTTAATTGCATAAAGATTGTGAATTGCTAATTGATTGACTTTTTTAACTGATTCAAGTTTACGGAATTCATCAGGTGTGTATTTACTACAAATTTCACAGTTACATGGGAATACTGAAATTTCTGATAGGTTACGTGTACCATCATCTGTGATGTATCTGAGTCCTTTAGCGTATAGCATGTATGATGCCGAATCAAATGTATCACATCCCAGAGCAATTGCAAATGGAATTGTTAATGGATGACCTGCCCCAAAGAGATGTAATGGAATAGAATGTGGCATCTCTTTTTTTGCAGCTACAATCATCTGCGCTAATAATCTATATTCATATGACTCCATGAATTCAACTGGGCTTCCCAAAGCCAGCATCTTGAAACCTATTTTTACTAAACTCTTAGTTGACTTTGCAACAAGATCAAAATGTTCTCCTCCTTGAATAGGTCCAATCCAAATTTGCCCGTTATCTTCACTATCTTCTAATGTTTTTTTTGAAACTTTGAGAGTATGTTTGACATATGCTTCAGCTTTTTTAATTGGCATTCCAAATCCTGTTGGTTTGTCTAATGGAATTGCAAAATCTGTCATTATTCCTTTTTCAAAATTTGCCATTTCTGGTGGTAATACTTCAACATCTCCGTATTCCAAAACCTGATATCCTCCAGAATCTGTCATTACCCCTCTATCAAAATCAATAATTTTATGAATCCCTTTTTTTACTGCCTCATCCCCATAATTATTTCTGGTAATGTACGCATTAGTAATTACTAAATCAAAACCAATAGATTGAATTTTTTTTGATGGAATTGTTTGTTTTACTGGATGAATTACTGGAACATATGCTGGTGTCTCAATTTTTCCATGATTAGTATAAAGTGTCCCAATTCTACCTGCTAAATCCGTTTTAGAAATCTCAAACAATAGTATTACGAATTTTAAAGCGTTATTTAATCAATCAACAAAAAATTTTTTCAAATCATTATTTTTTGTTACCAAATCCAGCCAATCAACATCCTCATTTCCTTTATTGCTGGAAATCACATCCATTGTTTTTCTTACTGTTTCCTCAATACTTTTTTTACTAATATTAATTTGAAATGATTTTTCTTGAAATTTGTTTATTGTATCATGTGCGATAATTCCTAAAACCTCACTACCTGCATTTTCCCTACTTTTCTCATCCGTATATTTTCTGTCTTTGTACACTGAAAGTAAATCATATGGGTTTCTTCTTAAAATAATTATGATTTTGATTTGATTTTTTTCTAAAACATAAGGTGCCAAATGGCCTACAATCACATTCATCCCTGAATTTTTCATTTTGATAATTTTCCCAAGTTTTCCAACATCCACATCGTTAGTATCTTGATTTTTTTCAAATAATCCTGATTCTTTTGCAATTTTGTTAATGTCCATTATTTCTAATTCTAATTTTTTTGCAATTTCATCTGCAATGGTATGTTTTCCAACCCCTGGGTTTCCTGTAACTACTATTGACATATTATGGACTCTTATGGATTGCATTAAATGATTTCTGCAATACTAATAAGTAGAAATGAATTTTTGACTGTATTGCAAATTGGATTACTAGGTAAAGCAAATGTTGGAAAGTCAACATTTTTTTCAGCTGCTACTGAAACACCTGTAGCATCAGGTAATTTCCCATTTACAACAATTGAACCAAATGTTGGTGTTGCTTATGTAAAATCTGATTGTGCGTGTAAACATTTTGAAATCAAACATGAAAATGAATTATGTGTTAATGGAACTCGTTTCATTTCAGTAAAATTAATCGACATTGCAGGACTTGTCCCTGGTGCACATGAAGGAAAAGGATTGGGAAATCAATTTTTAGATGATGCAAGACAAGCTGAAGTTTTAATTCATGTAGTTGACATTGCTGGAACTACCGATATTCAAGGTCAACCTGTCCCAGTTGGAACACATGATCCTCTTGAAGATGTTGCGTTTGTTCAGGAAGAATTTGATCAATGGTTTACAGATATTTTGAAAAGAGAATGGGATAAGATAACTCGTGAAATTGATCAGAAAAGAGCAAAACTCACTGACGGAATTGCAAAACGATTTTCTGGATTGGGAATTAAGGATTATCAAGTACAAGACGTGTTACAAAAATTAGGTTTAATTTCTATAAACCCAAAAGAATGGAAAGATAGTGACATCCAAACTTTTGCTAAAGAATTGAGAAATAATACAAAACCTATGATAATTGCTGCAAACAAAGCAGATCTTTGTAAAGATTTGGATATTATTAAAAAAATTTCAGATGATGTAATTCCATGTAGTGCAGAAACTGAATTACTTTTACGAAAAGCATCAAAAGCAGGAATTGTAAATTATTCTCCTGGTGATTCTGACTTTACAATTCCAGCTGGAAAAGAACTCCCTCCCCCACAACAAAAAGCACTAGATTTAGTAAAATCTGTGTTTTCAAAAATATCTTCAACAGGAGTTCAAAAAATTCTTAATATTGCTGTCTTTGATTCATTAAATTTCATAACTGTATTTCCTGTAGAGGATGAAACAAAGTTAACTAACAAAGATGGAGTTATTTTACCTGATGCAAAATTACTCCCGCAAGATTCTACTGCAAAAGATTTGGCAGGTTTGATTCATGCTGATATTGCAAAAGGATTCTTACATGCAATTGATTGTAAAACTAAACAACGAATCAGCGGTGATCAGAAACTAAAAAATGGTGATGTGATCAAAATTATATCTACTCTAAGCAGGGGTTAGTATGTTAGGTTTAGGAATTGAAAGTACAGCTCATACCTTTTCTTGTGCTATAATTGAAAAAAGAGGAAAGAAAGGAAAAATATTATCTGATATCAAAAAAATTTACCGTCCAGAAAGTGGTGAGGGAATTCATCCCCGAGAGGCATCTCGTCATCATATTGAACATAGTTCTTCAGTGTTGTCTGAATGTCTTAAAGAAGCTAAAGTTTCAATCAAAGATTTGGATATTGTTTCTTACGCTGCAGGACCTGGATTGGGCCCTTGTTTACGTGTAGGTGCAGTTGTTGCAAGATCTTTGGCATCTTTTTACAAAATTCCAATTTATCCTGTAAATCATGCAATTGGTCATATTGAATTAGGAAAATTGCTTACTGGCGCATCTAATCCTTTAGTTCTTTTAGTATCTGGAGGTCATACCATGCTTTTGGCATTTCTTGACAAACAATGGAGGGTGTTTGGTGAAACTTTGGATATTACATTGGGACAACTATTAGATCAATTTGGAAGATCTATTGGGTTTGCCTCTCCTTGTGGGAAAAATATAGAAGAATTGGCATCAACTTCTTCAAATTATGTTACTTTGCCTTATTCTGTTAAAGGAAACGATGTTTCTTTTTCTGGTTTATTATCTGCTACAAAATCAGTTGCAAAGAAAAGTAAAATTGATGCATGTTATTCTCTACAAGAAACTGCTTTTGCTATGATTAGTGAATCAGTAGAGCGTGCCTTATCCTTTACAAACAAAAAAGAATTGATGATTGTAGGTGGTGTTGCAGCTAACAAAAGATTATCTGAAATGCTTAAAGATGTATGTAAACGACATGGATGCAAATTTTTTGTAGTTCCATTACGTTTTGCAGGAGATTGTGGAAGCCAAATTTGTTGGACGGGAATTTTAGAATCTCAAGTAAAACAAGGTACACTACTAAAAGACACTTTTGTTACACAATCTTGGAGATTAGATTCCGTAAAAATAGATTATTGATTTTTGTGTTCTTCAATTGACTGTTCAATATTTTTAAGCCAACTTTTTGTGTTAAAAACTCCAAATTTGTAAGTTTTTTCATCTTCATTAGTTTTTATTGTAAAACAAATTTTTTTCATTAACAATCCTTCTTTCCACGTTTTAGTGATATTATCTAATGGAATATCTAAAATTGTTTCTCCCATATGTTTTGAGAAATCCATTATTCTTGCTTTAGTTTTATCAAATGCTAATCTCTTATTTGTTAATGTCAAAATTCCGATACCTAGACTATCTTCACTACAGTCTTCTTGTTTTATTCGTTTTTCACCATCTTCCATGATTAACTTTTATTGAATTCTTTCAGATATAATGGTAATGAAATTAATAAAAAAGGGTGCAGAGGCTGACATTTATCAAACTTCATGGCAAAATTCAAAAGCAATTTTAAAAATCAGGAAAATCAAAAATTATCGAAATTCTATACTGGATTCAAAAATTCGTAAACAACGAACAATAAAAGAATCACAAATAATGTCTCAAATCAAGTCATTTGGAATACCAACCCCTCTTGTTTATTTTGTTAATTTACAAAAAACATCAATTATGATGCAAGAGATTCCTGGAAAACCTATTCATGATTTATCTGAATCAAAAATTATTGAGTACTCAAAAGAAATTGGAAAATTAGTTGGAAGATTACACAAAAATGGAATTATGCATGGAGATCTTACAACATCAAATTTTATTCTGTTCAAAAATACTATTTTTGTAATTGATTTTGGACTGTCCCAAAATACCATAAAATCTGAAGATCATGCTGTGGATTTGAGATTAATTAAAGAAATTCTTAACAGTGCACATGCAAAAATAATGAAACCTGCATGGAAAAACTTCCTTTTTGGCTACAAATCTGTAGTTGGAAGTAACAATTATACTAAAATCCTAAAACTTGTTTTAGATATTGAGAGTCGTGGTAGATATGCACAAGTCGTCTGATCTATTTTTTGTATCTTCAAATATTCATAAATTTCAAGAAGCAAAAAAAATTCTTGATTCATTTGGAATAAGCCTTGGATTTTTTAAATTAGATTTAGAAGAAATTCAGTCAAATTCAATTAAAGACATTGCAGCTAACAAAGCAAAAAATGCATTTTCAAAATGTAAAAAACCATTAATTGTAGAAGATGACGGATTATTCATTAATTCTTTAAAGGGATTCCCTGGTGCCTATTCATCATATGTTTTTAAAACAATTGGGAACAAAGGAATCCTTGATCTTTTAAAACAAAACAGAACTGCAAAATTTATCTCTGTTATCACTTATTGTGATGAAAAAATTTTGAAATCATTTGATGCTAAATTAGATGGAATTATTTCTAAAACTCAAAAAGAAAAAGGTTGGGGTTATGATCCAATATTTATTCCAAAAAACACAAAAAAAACATTTGCTGAATTAAATAACAAGAATGAATTATCTCATAGGTTCAAAGCATTAAAAAAATTTTCTAATTGGTATTTGCATAAGTAGGAATCCAACGATCAATTGATCGTTCATTATTTTGTAAAATTGAAATTCTTGATATTATACTTTCATCCATAATTGAAAATATTTTACTTTGTTTTGCAACTTGCTCACTAAAATTTTTCACTTCTTCCATTTCTAGCATATTGGAATGCTCCAATCTATTTGTAGAGCGACCAATATGCATATACGATTTTATTTCAATAAAGTGTGGACTTGCCTTTCTAAACATTTCAGCAAATGCTGGAATCATTTCTTGTTGATCATTATAATCTCTAATCAATGTGATTCTTAGAACCGTTCTTGTTTTCAAATGTTTTAACATGTCCAAAGTTTGATTCCATCTTTCCCATGAATCATCATACTTTGGTTTGTTAATTTTTAAAAATGACTCATAATCTGCAGCATTTGTTGACAAATACAGTTGAGTTGGTAATGCATCCTCATCTTGTAGTTTTTGAATCATATCTGGTTCTTGCCCATTTGTTACAAGGAATATTGATTTTGTTGTTTCAAGTGAATTTAGATATTTTATCAATTCTGGAAGTTTTGGATACATTGTTGGTTCCCCTGAAAGAGAAATTGCATAGTGACTAGGCAATAATGATTCATCTAATCTCTGTTTGTCATTTCTTGAATCTCCATAGAATCCATTGATCAATTTTTTTCTTTCAGCCATTAATTTTGTTAAAATTGCTTTAGGCTCTGCAACACGTTCTGGTTCCATTTTCATTGAATCATAAAATTCCATTGGTCTCCAACAATAAACACACCGGTTTTCACAATGCATCCCTGCTGGGGAAAATTCCATACAGCGATGAGTTGAAATTCCATAAAATTTGTGTTTGTAGCAACTTCCTTCGTGCTTGAATGATTTTTTTGTCCAGTGACATAATTCGACTGTAGAATGATCAGAAATTCCATACTTGGCTTTTCTTAATTGATCTGCTACTGATGATTTGATTTGAATTAGATTGTCTTCTTCACTATCTACTATTTCTCCAGAACAACTCATACTCTGAGTTTTTGTTTTGGTTTACTTAAATTCATCTAGATTTCAGTTTATTGGGAAAATATGACTATTGTATTTGATAATTTTTTAATTATTCTGTAGATTCTTTCTTTTCTTCAGTAGCTGCTGCTTCTGTTGTTTCAGTAGCTGCTGCTTCTGTTGTTTCAGTAGCTGCTGCTTCTGTTGTTTCAGTAGCTGCTGCTTCTGTTGTTTCAGTAGCTGCTGCTTCTGTTGTTTCAGGTTCTGTTTTTGTTTTTTCTAACATTTCAGGAATTTTAGATTCAGGATCAAAATGAACATCATTTTCTTCTTCAACTGTAACTGTGTATGATGGAATGTCTATTTTTCTCTCACCAATCATGATGTGACCATGGATAACTGCTTGTCTTGCTTGATATGGGGTTTTGAATCCTAACTTCTTTGAAACGATTGTCTGTAATCTACGTGAAAGTAAATCATCTACATTAAGATTAAGTACATCGTCTAATGTTGCATCGCTACTTACTAATCCAATCCTTGTAAGTGATTTCATCAAAATTGGTTCTTTTTCTTCTCTAATTTCTTGTCTCAATGCAAGCAATGATCTTGCTTGATGTCTTACACGAGATAATTCGGTATGTGCTTTCCATAATTCTCTTTTAGTTCTTAATCCAAATGTACCGAGAGTTTTCAACTCATCCATTTTTAATTCATAGTTTAGAGGTCTTTTTGGTTTTCTCCAAACTTTACGTGGATATTTAGGATCTCCCATTCAAAACACCTATTCTTTTTTCTCCGCTGCTGCTGGGGCTTCTGCTGCTGGGGCTTCTGCTGCTGGGGCTTCTGCTGTTGGGGCTGCTACTTCTCCTCCTCCTGATTTCTTGACAGGAGCTGCTAATCCGCCTTTGGCAACACCTACTGCACCACCTTTTCTACCTGCTGTTCTGGTTCTTTGTCCTCTAACTTTGAGACCGCTAAGATGACGATAACCTCTCCAACTTGCAGTTATTCTTTCTCTTTCAATATCATTTCTTAATGTAAATGGAATATCTGATGATAACAAATGCAAATCTGAACCTGTTTCAATATCTTTTCTTCTGTTGAGGAACCATATTGGGAAATTATTACTAATTGGATCAGTGATCAATTTTTCAATTTCTTGAACATTGGCGTCTGTAAGATTTCCTATGTTTGAATTAGTATTGATTTTTAAAGTATCTAAAATTGCTGTGGCAAAATTATATCCAATCCCTTTGATCTGAGTTAACCCTACGAGTGTCTTTCTCTCACCTGGGATATCATTACCCACAATTCTTACAATGTGTCTATATTCTTGAGCGCTCAAGTATTCAAAAATTCAATGAAACCCCGATAAAAACCATGCTAGGTGTCAAAATACGTATTTTCCTTTCAAAACTTATCGATCTAGGATTTTGTTAACAAATTATCTAAAGTCTTCATCTTCTGTCCAATCATTTCCTTGAACATTCCATTGATTGCATTTACAGCATTTTTTAACTCCTCGTTGGGCATCAACATCGATACAAAAACAATGTTCACCTTTACCTGTGGGATCTTGATTACAAAGTTTTTGCATGTGAATAAGAGATCATTTTCCTAATTATATTCTGTTATATTGTATTCAGAAAGTTTTAATTTCTAAACTTGAAAACTTAGAAAAATGACTGATGTCTTTGATCGTGAAAAAATCATTGATTGTATGTTTGACCCTGTCACTTCTTCGTTATTAGCAGAACTGGAGAGTGGTGAAAAACAATGCTCATTTTTAGCTAATCAAATCTCTGTACCTGAATCTGAAGTTCTCGAAAGACTTTCATATTTAATAGAACATGATTTTATTTTCAAAAATTATGATGATGAAAAATGTATTATTTCCGCAAATTCTGATAAACTTTCTTCTCTAATTGAAAATGGTGAAAACTTTGATGAAGCAATTAGTGGATTGGAGAAAATGGATAGTTATCTAAACTAATCATTTTCTATTTTTAATTTTTAGAATTGTTGAACCAATTAGTCCTATCATACCAATAATTAACACTAATACTGAGATGTAACTGATTGATTTTTTACCTTCATCAGGAAGTGGACCTATTGCTCCAAACACTTGAATTTCTTCATCACTTGCACTTTGAATAATCAATTTGTATTCACCCGTTTCTAAAATATCAAATGTCTTTTCCGTAGTTTCGTCAAAAACATCCAAGGAATCTATTTCAATATTTAATGGATCTAATATTTTTACAGACAAAATATTTTCTTCAATATCCATTACCTGTATTGCAAAAATACCGATTGATGTTTCTTGTGAGTCAAAATTTGTAGAAATAATGACATCTTGATTAATACTTACTATTCCATTCCCTTGATTAATTTCATCAAGAATTACTTGATTTCCAAGTGCCAATAAAATAAGACCTCCAACAATTAATGTTCCTGAAATTACTACCATCAATGCTATTTTTTGCATAATTTGTAATTCAATCTCTTTAGTTTAAACCTAATTTTTTTAATAGAATGTTGGTCTATAATTATAAAATTAGACTAGGCTAAGAAAGTTAGCTTAGTCTAAATTTATATTATAATTTAAACTAAAAAATTGTATCTGTGATGACAAAATCTAGGTCGAGTGTCATGATTATGGCAATTTCTGTTTTCTTTACAATATCTATCGCTTATTTTGTATTTGCTGGTGAAATTAGTGCTCAATCTGAAGAAAAATCTTTTCTTACACATTCAGGAAGTGTAATTAGAACAAGTGGTGAAATCTTAGACCCTCTCTATACCAGTGCTACTATGGAGTTTGATCCGATGGATTATTTGAGAAATTTTGATTATGGCAAAATTTCTACACTACCTGATGGTACTACATTAAGAGAATACACAATTGTTGCAGAAGATGATAAGGTGATGGAAATATCTCCAGGTGTTTTTTATAATGTTTGGACGTACAATGGCTCTGTTCCAGGCCCTACAATAAGGGCTACTGAGGGTGATACTGTCCGCATTAATTTTACTAATAATGGTTCAAAAGAACATACTATTCATTTTCATGGAATTCATCCATCTGAAATGGACGGTGTTTTTGAACCTGTTGGGGGAAATGGGGGAAAATTCACTTATGAATTTGAGGCAGGTCCTGTAGGAGTTCATCCATATCATTGTCACATAATGCCTCTTGAAGAACACATTGTTCACGGATTGTATGGTGTCTTTATTGTTGACCCAAAAGAAGGTCGAGCATCTGCTGATGAAATGGTGATGGTTCTAAATGGATTTGATACTGATTTTGATACTGAAAATAATTTTTACGCTGCAAATACAATTCCATTTTATTATCAACATCATCCAATTCAAATCAATACTGATGAACTGATTCGAATCTATGTGGTAAATATGGTGGAATTTGATCCCATCAATAATTTCCATTTACATGCAAATCTATACGAATACTATCCTACTGGTACTGATACAATTCCTTCATTTTACACAGATATGATTACCTTATCCCAAACTGAAAGAGGTATTATGGAATTTAGTTATCAATATCCTGGCAACTATCTTTTCCATGCACACAAAGTTGAATTCTCAGAAAAAGGTTGGGTGGGTATATTTCAAGCTCATGAAAACAAGGAACAAAAAATAGAGGAAGTAGAATATGGACGTTAGTCACAAATCATCAAAAGGAAAGATGATTGCAAGCGGAATTATTCCATTTGTGTTTTTAGTAATTTTAACTGGATACATTTTTGGTCCTGGCTCTGATGTTCTGGATTTAGGAGTGCCCTTACCTGAAATTTCAATGGAGTTAGTTGATTTTGTAGATTCTGAAATTCAAGTTACTGTAAGAAACACAGGACCTGTTCCAGTTGAGGTGGTAATGGCTGACATTAATGATAGAATTCAACCTTCAGCAATTGAACCAGATCGATTTTTAGAGCGCTATGAAACTGCACTTGTCAGAATTCCATTTGAATGGAATGAAGCCGAACCTTATCTAATTGGACTTACCATAGAAGATGGAACAAGATTCGAAAAAGAGATTGAAGCTGCAGCTCCTGCATTAAAACCAGATTTAGAATTATTTGGACTTTTTGCTATTATTGGAACGTATGTTGGAATTATCCCTGTAATGATTGGTTTACTTTGGCTTCCCTTTATTCGAAGAATTAGTAAAAGCAAATATCATTTCTTTTTAGCATTAACTGCTGGATTATTACTATTCTTAGGAATTGATGCAATAGAAGAAGCTCTTGAGGTTTCAGGAGAACATCTATCTGGTAGTTTCAATGGTGTTTTACTTACTGTAACTGTAACTGTATTGTCTTTTCTTGGATTATACTATGCAGGACAAAAATTAATTGATAATGCTAATTTATCTCGACTTTCAAAACCTATTGCAATTGCATTAATGATTGCAATTGGAATTGGTCTACATAATTTTGGTGAAGGACTTGCAATAGGCGCAGCAGTAGGTTTAGGATCTATTGCATTTAGTACATTTTTGATTGTGGGATTTGCATTACATAATACAACTGAAGGAATTGCTATTGCAGGACCTTTATCTAAAGATAAAACATCAACACGTTCTCTAATTGGAAAATTAGTAGGTTTAGGGTTAATTGCAGGCACTCCTGCAATATTTGGTGCATGGATTGGAGGATTCTCGTATTCTCCTTTCTCATCAGTTGTGTTTCTTGCAATAGGTGCAGGAGCAATTTTTCAAGTAATTGTAGTGATTATTAGAATGATCAGAGAAGAGGGTGACAAAAACCTCTCCAGCGCATCAGTAGTTTCTGGAATTTCTATAGGGATGTTGGTTATGTATTTGACAAGTATTTTGGTTTAATTTGGTTCTGGATGAATTGTGATAACTGAATTTTGAATTTTTGCTCTTATGAAATGTTCTATTTCTGATGTCAAATCATGAACTTTTTCAATTGACAAATCTTTGTCAAATGAACAATCAATATCTATTTTCCATATATTCTCAAAATTCAAAGATAATATTCTACCAATCTTTTTAATTTCTGAATATTTTTCTAACATATTCTTAATTTTTTCTTCAGTTTCTTTATCTTCTACATTAAAATTTTCAGGTATTTTTACAAATGGTTCTAAATGTATTGTTGCATGTTCAATTCCAGATATGTTTTCTTGAATTTTTTGTTCAATGACTTCAGAAATTTTATGTGCAGTTGATAAATCAATTTCTCTATTTACCATTACGTGTAAATTTGAATATGTCTTACCTTTTGTTTTATGAGTACTAACATTATGTACTCCTTTTACACCATCTATATTTTTCACAAGATCTAAAATTTTTGCATCAAGTGGCACATCTTTCCAATTTGGTTCAAAATGAATTGTAATTGATGCATTTGAAAAATTATTTTTTAC
>Ga0207992_1000516_pt1 | contig 19365 bp, 19 predicted proteins | sample ETN02SmetaG_FD_185788 | JGI IMG/M metagenome (GOLD analysis project Ga0207992, IMG submission 185788) | Marine microbial and viral communities from oxygen minimum zone, Eastern Pacific Ocean - ETNP2014F10-02SV255 (SPAdes) (version 2) | ecosystem: Environmental > Aquatic > Marine > Oceanic ...
TTAGAGTAGCGGGGGGAGGATTCGAACCTCCGACCTTTGGGTTATGAGCCCAACGAGCTACCAGACTGCTCCACCCCGCGATCATTAATTTTTATTCTTAATAATAAGGGGGTCGGAAGATAACCTAAGTAAAAAATTTTTACAATAGCGTAGTATCATTATATACCATCGTAACCATTTTACCTTTTATATTTTGGAATTAGAAATTTTTAGGATTAAATAACATGGATTAATAAAATCACGACCCTGAAACATAAGTAATAAAAGAATAAATATGGCTAATAACAAAGAACTAGATGCTCTTTTGCAAATACTCGCTGGTGAGCAGCAGATAATTCAACGTACGGACCAGAAAGCTTTCACCCTTCTTTCAATACTTGGTGCGTTTATGGTTTTCTTTATTGTGCACTTTACTAAGATGCAACTGGACCTAGTAATATTTTCATTAATCCTAGTTTATTTCCCTGCGGCAATGGGAACGATTTATTTTTTAGTCAGAGTATTGATTCCCAGAGTCAGAGGAGCAAAAGAGGTAAATGATAATCCAGATGAAGAACAAACAGAAGATGTTAATCCTACATTCTTTGCTGGTATAAGTCAGTTTAATTCTCCCGATGAATATGCTAAATATTTAAAGCAAATAGCGACAGATGAACAAAAATTATATAAAATGTTTTCTGCACAAGTATTCTCTCTAGGTTTAATTAACCAAAGAAAAAACGAAAGCTTAAGACGATCCATGTCTTTTTTCGTAACAGCTCTAATATCTGAATTGCTTATAATCATGTATCTAGCTTATTTGCGAGCCTATTCGTACTTAGATGATAGAATCATGTATTACATACCAGGTATAATTATCATTAGCACGATCGCTATAGCTGTCTCAAGGTATGATCTAATTGCAAAAATAAAAAGATACTTATCTATATGATAAAAAGAGTTTCAGTAATAGCTATTCTTATACTCTTTGGCTGTGCAGGCCTTCCCACTGGCTCGGTTGGCCCTCAAGGTGAGCCTGGTCCAGCAGGGCCAACAGGTCCAACAGGTCTAAAAGGTCCCAGAGGAGCAACAGGGAATGATGGAAAAAGTGTTTCCCAAGAGCTAATTGAAAAAATGGAAAAATCATTAAACTCTAATGATAGTGAGTCCATTGCCGGTTCAACCGCATATAGCTTTGGAATCGCGCCTAGAATAACCGGTTTTGTTTATCTTACATCATCAGGAAAATTATATAAGCTTGAGAATAAAAATCCCCAACAACTTGGTAATAGTATTGAGTTTGTCACACAGATTTCAAAAAATCAAAAATTTATTTCTTTGGGCAGAACGACATACGGTGATGATATTAAACAGTTTTTTACTGCAGTAACTCAAAACGGAAAAATATTCACATCTGAAGATCTTAAATCATGGAATGAAAAAGCAAACATTCCAATCTCAAATTAATTCCTATTAACAGATAATTATATTGAAATAGTTGGAACTTTTTTCATGTACTATTGTTTCTATATTAGGAGCAGGCATTTATTATAAGATAACCCTACTACCTCTTTGGTTTCGCCCTTGCCTGCTCCTAATATAAATGAAAATAATTTAATCAGTACTATTTTTTTCTTAGTGACAGCCTTATTGGAATCCCTTCCAGATCAAAGCTAGATCTGATTTGGTTCATTAAAAAACGTCGATAAGGAACTTTAATTAATTTTGGATAATTTGCAAACAAGGCTATTACAACAGGTTGTTTATGAACCTGAACAGAATAATTTACTTTGATTACTTTTCCTCGCTCTGCAGGAGGAGGTGTATCTCTCATTACTTTCTCCATTAGAGTGTTTAACTTATTTGTCGGAATCGTGTTCTTTGTTTTCTCATAAACGGCCCACGCGGTTTCTAATACTTTATTAATACGCTGTCGCGTGGTGGATGATATAAATAAAACCGGGTAGTGGTCTAGCTCTCTAAATTGAAACCTGATTTCATCTGTAAAATCTTTCATAGTGCTTGTTGATTTTTCTATCTTGTCCCACTTGTTTACAATAAAGATAAGTGCTTTTCCTTTACTTATAACGAGATCTACGATCGACTTATCTTGTTTTCCAAATCCTTTTTCTGCGTCAATTAAAACAAGCGCTACATTACACCCTGAAATAGCATTTTGTGTCCTTACTGTACTATAATACTCTATTTTATCTTTTATTTTTGATAATTTTCTGAGGCCTGCAGTGTCTACCAGTGTTATCTCATTCCCATGCCATTTTAAATAAGAATCAATCGCATCTCTAGTGGTTCCAGCAATAGGAGTCACAATTGTTTGCTCGCGCTGAAGTAAAGCATTTGTCAAAGATGATTTCCCGACATTTGGCATGCCAACAATTGCCAACCTTAAACAATCAAATTCTACAAATTCTTGTTTTGATACACCTAGTCCAAGAGTGTTTAGGATACCATCAAGCAGGTCTCCTGTCATTCGTCCATTAAGTGCTGATATGAGAAAAGGATCACCCAAGCCTAAGTGATAAAAACTTTGACCCTGAATATCATGCTTCATAGTATCGCACTTATTAATAACAAGAAGATGTGGCTGGTCACTCTCACGGACAAACTGAGCAAGAGTGATATCGCTAGATGTCGCCTCATCTCTCCCGTCTACCATCAGCAAGATCAGGTCCGCTTCTGCTATAGCCATTTGTGCTTGTTCCCTTACAGCAGCATTAAAAATATCTGTATCTTCAGGAATAAATCCACCTGTGTCTATAAACCGCAGCCTATGACCACACCATTCTGACTCACCATAGATTCTGTCTCTGGTGATTCCCTCTGTAGCATCCACAATCGCCTGTCTCTGACTAAGGACACGATTAAAAAAGGTGGACTTGCCAACATTAGGACGTCCAACTATTGCAATTAGAGGAATAGACATAATTAAAAATAAATAAGATTGACCTAATGTTTTATCATATAAGTCAGATTTTCCTTTAGAATAGTTGATGCGGTCAACATGCCGGAAAAAAGTGCACTGGAAACACCAGCTGTCATAATATCCTGTCCAGTAAAAAAAAGATTTTTTATATCAGACTGTGGACGCAACCAACGCTGTCGAAAACGATTAGAGTCATGATCAATACCATACATTTCGCCTTTTTGATAGTTAGCCAGATCACGTATAGTTAAAGGAGTAGAAAGCTCTTTGTAATCGATAGAAGTTTGAATATTTGGGACCTGCTTAATAACAATATCTAGAATCCGGTTTGATAATTTCTGTTTTTCCTTTTCGTATTCTTGACCTCGTTTTTTCCATGGAGATTTTTGCCAATTTGAATACCATCCCCAAGAGCTAAATGTAATCGCTTCCATCGTCGCATAGCCCGTATGATTTTCGTTCCATGCTTTATCCTTTGCTGATGGAAATGAAACATACACAACCGGGAAATCCGTAGCTTGATTTTCAATATAAGACTTGATGTTCTGATCATGATCATAGCCAGGATAAATCCATAGATTTGTATTACTCAGGCCTAAATCTTTAGCCGACTTATTAAGCCCAATATGTAGACAAACATAACTCTCAGTTTGATTAATCTTTTGAAGATTTTCCTTTATTTTGGTGTGACTATTTTTGTCTGCTAATAATTTTTCTATAGTGTTTACAACACCCGCATTACTAATAACAGTTTCTGTCTCAATCTCATCTCCATTTTCCATAATAACACCTACAGCGGAACCATTCTCTATCTTGATCCTACTTACCGGAGCATTCACGGCAAGTACACCCTCTTTTTTTTCAATTAGGTCTGATATAGTCTCCGCAATTCTCCTTGAAGATCCCGTTGGGTAATTCCCGCCATCTAGGTAATGTCTGGCAACCATTGCATGCATAGCAAAACTACTTTTCTTTGGCGGGAGACCGTGATCGCCCCATTGTCCAGTAAGTACACCAATTAATTGTTGATCATTAGTAAGACCAGACAATACATCAAACGTTGTACGATCAGAAAAAGAAAAAAACTTTCGAGTCATGAATGGATAGGAAATAGCTCCCAAAATTCCAGGAAGAGCCTTATTCGCAAAATACGATCGTGAATTATGTGAAACCTGATCCAATAGATCAATATAGGATATGATTGCCCTTTCCTCCTTTGGAAAATAAGCTATCATATCTTCTACAAATTTTTCCCTAGGTGCAACAAAATCATATGACATATCAGGGAAAATAATCCTATCATAGTTCTTATCCATGTAAGACCACTCTAGTTTCCCATCAGATATTAGATCAAATAGCCGCCTTACTGGGGAATGAGTTTTATGAACCTGACCTATATAGTGAATTCCAACGTCCCACTCATAATTATTCCTTCGAAAGGTATGGGTCCATCCTCCGATTTTAAAATGTTTCTCCAAAACCAAAACTCGTTTGCCCTTGAGACCAAGAAGAGCGGCAGTGCACAAACCCCCGATGCCTGATCCTATGATTATAGCATCAAATTTTTGTTTAGCAATATCTGATTTATAGTTTTTCCACTTCTTCATGATAGATGGTAGGGTTTAAGTTTTAGATATTACCGAATTTATTTTATTAGTACCATCTTCCTCGTTTTTCTATAATTCCCGGCCTTTATCGTATATAGATATATTCCGGCTGATACTGGCTCGTTTTTATTATTTCTTGCATTCCATAATATTGATTTGTGACCAGCAGATTGTTTTCCATCTAAAAGGGTTTTTATCAACCTGCCACTCATATCATAAATTGTAATATTAACATTAGCATCAAATGATATTTGATATGTAATACTTGTAACTGGATTAAAAGGGTTGGGATAATTTTGATGTGCATAAAAATCATTTGGATAAGTTTGATCTATTTCTAATGTAGCGGCATTAGCACACTCATCATTCGAGCTAAATAGTGCTCCTGAATAGTTAACACTATCAACAGTAAAACTGCATCCAGATATAGCCTGACAGTGGTTGCTAACCCAGCCAAACCCTAATAACATTTCACAATCACCAAAATCTACATCAGTTAAATCAACCACTCCTGCGGGAGGATCACAAACAACTAAATCATCGTTATCATAGTAGTCTGCATAGCAGCCATCACAATAGTTTGAGACACAATTCAGATTGGAATCTTCACCACAATTACTAACGGAACATGGATCTACTAGACAGGATACAGGGTTTTCGCAGTCACCCGAAATTGTGATAGAACTAACATTAATTGCACTGCATTCAATACACTGTATATTGTCGCCTTCAATCTCTACAAAACGATCAATATAGTAATTAAATTGTTCTATGTAGTTATTAAGATTAGATACATTAGATATAAAGTTTCCGTTTTCATCTTCGATGTAATAAAGACCACAGTTGTCCATACAAAACGAGATTTCACTAGCCCTCAAGTAACCAGTAACGACTGAATCTTGTTCGCCATCATAAGAACAGCTTGATTCGCATTCTTCCAATGTCTCAAATGGTACTAGGCCTCCACAACCACCCCATGTAAACATCATACACTCCTGTTCTTCTTGATCATAATAATATCGTTGGAATGCAGCATCGCACTCACCAGTGTTAGGAGTAAAATAACATCTTTGAATATCTTCAAAGCCTTGCCTGATTGCACGAATATCTTCAATAAAACCATCAAAACCGTCGACTGATGTTCCATATTCTATCGTTACTCTTTTAATCATATCATCTACTACTATTTCAAACCATTCCGCGCCACCATCACTACAATCCGGGCAACCGATCTCATTATCTAAACTCATAAATGCATCTGTATCTAAACCCGCAACCAAGTTTTGCCAGGATTCAATATCAAATGTATCCTCAATCTGAAAAGGTAAGTGTATAGGGTCATTCTGATCCCATCCGTATAATACATAACCCACTTGTTCCTCGCTTATTACTAGATCAGAAAAGCAATATCCCAGACACTCTCCAAATGAGGTTCCTGAACTAATCTGAATTATTCCCTGTTCAGGAAATGGGTTACAATTAATTGTTGTTAAAAACTGAGATGCGTTATCAGGCGGAACCAGCAAAGAATCACAATATGTTTGATCTCTATGAAGATAATATTTGATCCAGTTTAAAGCAAACTTCCCCGGTAGACCATTCGTACTTCCTGGGTATGCAGCCGAGCCGTGACCACCATTTGCAATTTCATATAACATTTTTTCAGTCGAAATAGGAGTATTTTCATACTGATCGCTTCCCAATAAACCTTCATACGATGGTAGCTCATTAATTTCATTTTCCCCTGAAATAATTAGTGTAGGTACACTATGATCGAGAAATTCTGGAACTAAACAAATACAGTAATCAGAACTGGTACATACTTCACAATCTTCTACTATAATTGTCGGATTTAACGCAATGATAGCGTCAAGTGTTGAGTCTAAAACTGCTGAGAGTTGTACAACACCTCCGCTAAGAGAATAACCAAGAGCCGCGAAACTGTTGGTGTCTAAATTTCCATTAACTGGAGATCCAATCCGTGTGTGCTCTTGTTTTATTACTTCAATTAAATCTATAATAGATTCACTCCGGTATTGGTGAGAATCATTGGCAGGATCATTATATTGAATGGTTGCAGCAACAATACCATAAGATGCAAAATAATAAGCCCAATCTGCCATACTAGATTGATCCCCATCCCAACCAGCACCAAGAACAATAGTGCTATATGGAAGTACAGCATCAATGGGATAATAAAGGGTTACATCAGCATATAAAGGACTCTCCTGCATACCATCAGACTGAGTAATGGAGTCAAACTCATAAGGACCGTACTCTGTATCATCTCCACCACCACCATCGATGCTTTCACACTGGCTTGTTTCAGAATTCCATTGGCAATAATCACCCCAATACTCACAAGTAGCCTGATCAAGGATATCAGGGCAGTCAGCGTAGATAATCTGTAAAAGAAAAAGTGATAATAATGTAATTAATTTCAGCATTAGTCGATAAAAATTATAGAGAAAAAAATTAAATAATTATTCACCATTGTTAAATCCACAACATATTAAAAATATATCACTCTCTGTTAAGTTATATAGAACCGTAATAATGAATGTGAGTTTTTATAGAAATTTCTGATATATACTATGCTTTTGGTGGTCCAAGTTTTTTATGTTCAACCAAAATAACTTTAATGGTAGTATCACCTATATTTTTCATTTGATGTGTGGTGACTGTATTTCTGTGTCCAACAAAACCATCTGGGACTTCCATTTCTCTGACGGTTCCATCAGGGCTCGTATTTTGTAATTTCCCTCCCGTGATTCCGTAAATACTCATTAGACCATGCTGGTGCATTTCATCACCCTGTCCAGGTTGAAAAGTAACTTCTGTCACTTTTACCTCTTCATTTTCTAGCAATACTTTATACACATCAGGGGATACTTTCTCTGGAAGAATTAGTTCTTGCTTTGTATTAGTTACAGCCCGGGTATTTTTACGCTCAAATAATATAATTTTCATGGTATTATCACCAATGTTCTTTACTTGGTGCCGTGCTTTTTCTGGGTTATGTGCTATAAGCCCAGTAGGAGGTTTTATCTCATTAACAGTACCATCTGGAAGAGTGACTTGTGCTTTCCCTCCTTCAACAATATAGACTGTCGCTGGGTAATGTTCGTGCATGTTATCACTTTGCCCAGGTGTAAATGTAACCTCTAAAATTTTAATATCTTCATTCTCCAATAATACCTTATATACATCTGGAGAGACTTTCTCTGGTAATAGTGATATATCATTTGAAGAGCATGAAATAAAGAAAAGTAATATAGTTATTATAAATAATCTTTTCATTGGCTTACCTCCCGTAAATATTTATTGTGAACATTATGACTGAATTCTAATTATTTTTAAATAACTATCAAATATTTCATATTATAATAATTATTAATTAAATTTATTTAAAGAGCGGGCGACGAGAATCGAACTCGCGACCTCCAGCTTGGGAAGCTGATGCTCTACCAACTGAGCTACACCCGCATATTATTATGAGTTTTGCGTTGGAATTTTAACCTTCAATTTTTGAGATTTAAATAAAAAATTTTCATTTTTGTAAGATTACAGTTTGACTAAGAAGTCTTACACATTCTATATTAAATATAGCCAACCTAGTAAATAATATTACTTTCATTTGTCAGTCTCTGACTTCTATTAAAAGCTCATAGAGCATAACCAACACATACCAAGCAGGATGTAACATATGGCAGAAGCAATTGAATTAAACCTACCACTCGGTGAAGGCGGAGCTGAGTCAGTAGAAAAGATTATCAAGCCCCTGCTCGATATAGCAACAGAAAAAAAGAAAACCGAAAACTCTAATATTTATGATATAGAAAACTACTACGTTGATGATAATCTAGGTTCTGATGTTTTAAAACAAAAGTATCTTGCTCCTGGTGAAAAGCATCCTCATGAACTGTGGAAGCGACAGGCTAAGGCTCTCGCAAGCGTTGAAAAAACAAAAAATACCAGGCAGGAGTGGGAAGAAAAATTTTACTCAATATTAGAAGATTTTAAGTTTGTTCCAGGTGGTAGGATCATGCACGGTGCCGGAAGAGAAGATATCACCACAACCCTCAATAACTGTTATGTTGTAGCAATAAAGGATGACTCAATAAAATCAATATACAATACAATCATTGAAGAAGCTCTAACATATAAATATGGTGGCGGCTGTGGGCATGATCTTTCTTTATTAAGACCATCCGGGGATGCTATCAATGGTACCGGTGGTGATTCTTGCGGGCCCACGGGATTTATGAATCTGTTTAGTGAAAATACTAACACCATAGCACAACATGGTCGCAGGGGAGCGAACATGCAAACATTACGAGTAGATCACCCTGATATAGTAAAATTCATTACTATTAAAACGGGTGATATTAATATGGTGAAATATTCAAATATCTCAGTGCTGCTTACCCATAAGTTTATGGAAGCGGTGAAAAATGATGCAGACTTCGATTTAGTATTTGATGGTGAAGTTTATGAGACTGTTAAAGCAATAGATCTATGGAATAACATAATAAACAGTGCACACGCTAGTGCAGAGCCAGGACTTTTATTTTGGGATACAATGACGGATTATCATAATGCAGAATACTGTTCTCCATTGGTATCAACTAATCCGTGTGCAGAGCAGCCTCTTCCAGATGGCGGCTGTTGTAACCTAGGAGCAGTCAACCTAGAACGTTTCGTAGATAGTAATAAAAATTTTATGGTTGAAGAGTTTAAAAACACAGTAGAAATCGGCACCAGGTTTTTAGATAATGTCGTTGACTATAATATGGACAGGCATGCCCTAGATGATCAAAAGATGAATGCAACGCATGATAGAAGAGTCGGACTAGGCATCCTAGGACTTGGTGATATGCTTGTTAGGATGGGTGTAAAATATGATAGTGAGGACGCGCTCCAAACAATAGATCAGATCATGACAGTGTTTAGAGATACTGCATATGATACAAGTATACAACTAGCCAAAGAAAAAGGACAATTTCCAAACTTTGAATGGAAAGGATACAATAAAAGTAAGTTTGTAAAAACACTCCCAAAATCAATTAAAGATAAAATAAAAAATAATGGTATACGTAACTGTACACTCACCACCGTAGCACCTACCGGAAGCGGAGCTATCGTAGCAAGAGTTACCTCTGGAATAGAACCAATATTTGCGACGTCATATAAAAGAATGGTAAAGAAAAATGATGGAGGATATGGCAAAGAGTTTGAACAATACAAGGTCTACCACCCAATAATTAAAGAAATTTTTGGTACAGATGAAAATTTGCCTGAATATGTTACCACTGCTCATAGTATAGACCCGTTTTTCAGGGTGAAGTTGCAAGGTACAATCCAAAAGTACATTGACTCTTCGATCTCATCTACAGTAAACCTTCGCGAAGACATACCTATTGATACAGTAGCCGATATTTATATGAGAGCATATGAGAATGGATTAAAAGGAATAACTGTCTATAGAGAAGGTAGTAGAGAGGGTATCCTGATTACTAATGATGAAAAAGAAAAAAACACAGAAAAAGAATTAGACACTATCCAAGAAAAAGCTACAAACAAAAAACCAAGAATTAGACCGACACAAACGCAAGGACTAACCAGGCGTATAAAAACAGGAGAAGGGACACTTTATATAACTATTAATGAAGATGAACAGGGACTTTGTGAAGTTTTTACAACGATTGGCAAAGCGGGTGGTAATGCAGCGGCACAGTCTGAGGCAATTAGCAGGCTGATATCCCTTGCGCTAAGATCAGGGATTAACCCACAGTCAATTGTGAGACAGCTCAAAGGAATTTCTGGTCCTAATCCAACTTGGGAAGATGGAAGGCTTATTCTATCTACTCCTGATGCAATTGGAAAAGCTTTAGACGACTATCTTCATGAAAAAAACCAAAACTCTAATAAAAACGAGGATGGAAAACTATTAATCACAATGGAACCCGATATAGGCAATAAATTTGAGGCAGCAACAGATATTGGAGCAAAAATGATGATGTGTAAAAACTGTGATAATAGAAGTGTTGTTAATGAAGGAGGATGTTTGACCTGCCAAAGTTGTGGCTGGTCAAAATGTGACTAATTTTATATTTTTATATTAGACTTCCATTAGTTCTTGTTCTTTTTTATCCTGTTGACTATTTAATTCTTTAATATGATCATCCGTAATTTCTTGTAGATTTGTTTCTCTGCCTTTAATCTCATCCTCGCTAATATTTTCCTGTTTACCATAATCATGAATTCGATGAAGAGCATCTCTTCGAACATTGCGAACAGCAATTCGTCCATCTTCTATGATTTTATGCATAAATTTGGTTAGTTCAACTCTACGTTCCTCGGATAAAGATGGTATAGGTACAAGAACAGCCGTACCATTATTCCCCGGAGTATAGCCCAAGTTTGCATCCAATATGGCTTTTTCTATTACGGGTAATAGTGATTTTTCATATGGTTGTAAAGTAATCAATCTCGGTTCTGGAACAGAAACAGTAGATACCTGATTTAACGGTGTTGGAGTTCCATAATAGTCAACCATTATTGCATTAAAAGCTTCAGGATTAGCCCTTCCTGTTCTAATTTTATTCAATTCAATCTGTGTATGCTTGATTGCCTGATCCATTCTGGAATTAGCATCGTTATGAATGTCGTCTAACATTTATTTACCAATCGTTGTTCCTATTTTACTCCCCATAACTATATCTAGCAAGTCTCCTGAATTTTTTATATTAAACACTTTAATCGGAATATTATTCTCTTTACAAAGCGTAATTGCTGTCATATCCATCACCCGGAGATTATCTTGCATGACTTTTTTATATGTAAGTTTTTTATATTTTTTTGCATCTGTATATTTTTCTGGATCTTTATTATACACACCATCTACCTTAGTACCTTTAAGCAAAATATCTGATCCCAACTCTGTTGCCCTAAGAGCTGCTGCTGAATCCGTCGTAAAAAAAGGATTTCCCGTTCCACCTGAGATTATTACGATTCTACCTTTTTCCATATGTCTGATAGCCCTCCTTCTTATATAAGGTTCAGCTATTTGAGTAACATTTATTGCTGAAAGAGTTCTTGTTTGGCAACCAATTTTTTCAAGTGAATCTTGAAGGGCAATAGCATTCATAATAGTAGCAAGCATCCCTAAATAATCACCAGTAACTCTGTCCATACCTCCAGCAGCTGCCTCCATACCTCGAAAGATATTCCCAGCACCAATGATAAGCCCTATATCAATATTGGATTTATATATTGGCTCTATTTGTTCAGCTAGGTATTCTACTTTTTCAGGATCAATTCCAAAACCATATTTATTTGCAAGAACTTCTCCACTAAGTTTTAGAAGAACTCGACTAAATACGGGTTCTGACATATATAAAATTAAATTTGAACGTTGGAAGAGTCTGATTCGCCAACAGCGAAACGGGTATACCTACTGATTGTAATGTTTTCTCCAAGGGTTGCAATAGCCTCAGTCAGTAGGTCCATTACTTTTTTTTCTGAGTCTTTTATATAAGCTTGTTCCATTAGACAATTTTCTTGGAAAAATTTATTCATTCTTCCGGCAACCATTTTTTCAATAATATTTTCAGGCTTACCTGATGATTTTGCCTGATCAGCGTATATTTCTTTTTCTCTAGAGATAACTGATTCAGGTATTGACTCTCTCTCTAACGCTATAGGATTAGTTGCTGCAATTTGCATTGCTAGGTTCTGACTAAATTCAATAAAACCATTCGTTTTTGCTACAAAATCCGTCTCGCAATTCACTTCGATCAATACCCCAAGCCTACCACCAGCATGTATATAAGAATATATTATTCCTTCTTTGGTATCTCGTGAACCTTTTTTCTCTGCCTTTGCAACGCCTGTCTTTCTTAAATAATCTATCGCTTTTTCAATATTGCCGTCTGAATCTTTTAGTGCATTCTTACAGTCCATCATTCCAGCACCCGTCTTATCTCTTAATTCTTTTACAGTTTTTGCATCAATACTCATATATATTATTCTTCTTCATCTTTAGCAGTATTGACTAAATTACTTAATTCAGGCTTAGAATCTGCCTCATATTCATTTTTATTATCTTTAGAAGAACCTTTTATTTCTAATATTGCATCTGCTATAGATCCTATTAACAACTGAATAGTCCTTAGAGAATCATCATTAGCAGGAATTGGGTAATTTATTTTATCCGGATCAGTGTTCGAATCAACGATTGCGACTACCGGTATACCCATACTTGTTGATTCTTTTATTGTTGTTTCTTCATACTGAGCATCTACCACAACAATGGCATCAGGGGGTTTTCTCATGTCTTTAATACCGCGATGCTGATCAGACAGTTTAACTCTTTCCCTATTAAGCATCTGAGTTTCTTTTTTTGTTAAATTTTCATAGAGACTAGAGCCTTCTTTTTCAAGTAACTTTAATCTTTTTATGCTTTTCTTGATAGTTGTAAAGTTTGTGAGAGATCCTCCAAGCCATCGTTCCACAATATAAAACATTCCACAACGATCAGCTTCCTGTTGCACAATATCTTTAGCTTGTTTTTTTGTACCTACAAATAAAACTTCTCCGTTTTTCTTAACAACACTCTGAATAAAATTGATGGCTTTCTTAAAACATATTAATGTTTCTTCAAGATTGATGATGTGCACGCCATTTTTTTCCATCAAAATAAATGGCTTATAATTTGGATGCCATTTTCTGGTCACATGACCAAAGTGTGCTCCAGTATCTAATAAATCTTCAAATTTAATAAGTGACATACTTTATAATTAACGTTTAGAAAATTGAAACTTTTTCCGTGCACCAGGTTGACCCGGTTTTTTTCTTTCTACTTTTCGTGAATCTCGAGTAAGCAGTCCATTAGATTTCAATAAAGGCCTATAATCTGGATTAGCATTTATGAGCGCTCTAGATATTCCGAGACGTATAGCACCAGACTGGCCGGATAATCCTCCACCATTAACTTTAACATTTATATCATATCCTTTGTCCTGCTCAACCGCAACTAGAGGCTGTTTTATGACTGTGACCAAACTTTCGCGAGGCATGTAATCGTCAACATTTATACCGTTGATATTAATATTACCTTTTCCAGGTGCCATGAGTACAACACGAGCGACAGAACTTTTCCTTCTTCCAGTGCCATTATATTTTACTTTTCCCGCCAAATTAAATCTCGAGGGGTTTTGGAGTCTGGGCACTATGAGGGTGGTCACAACCGGCATATACTTTTAAATGTTTCAACATCCGCCTGCCAAGCTTATTATGTGGTAACATACCTTTCACAGCATTTTCAATTATACGTTCTGGATATGTCCTTCTCATGTGTGCAAGATTAGTCATCTTTACACCACCAGCGTATCCAGTATGCCTAAAGTAAGATTTTTTGTCTTCTTTATTTCCTGTGACCATAATTTTTTCTGCATTTATTACAACAACACAGTCACCATTGTCCATATGAGGAACAAAGTTAACCTTGTGCTTACCCCTTATGACTTGAGCAACCTTGCTGGCTAATCTTCCAAGAATCTGGGATTCTGCATCTGCAATCCACCATTCTTTATCTATTTCTGATATTTTTAACGTTTTTGTCTTCATTTCTAAAACATTCAAGCCGGTGAACTTATACTATTTGTAAAAATATTTCAATCTTTATTCAAAGGAGAACTAAAGGTTATGATATCTCTGAAATATAGCCTTTGGATATAGTGTATTTTATTTTTCCGGTTAGTTTTTGGCCATAGAAAGGCGAGTTGATCGATTTGGAAAAAACATTATCATTATCAAATATCCACTTTTCATTAGAGTCAAACAATACTAACTCCGCCTCTGTTCCGACTTTTAATAAATCACAATTAAAACCCATTATTTTTCTTGGAGCAGTAGTTAATAGTTCAACAAGATTAATCAAACTCAATCCCTCGTTATCTACTAATACTCTTTTTACAATTCCAAAGCATGATTCAAGACCAATCATACCAAAAGCCGCTAGATCAAATGTAGTCTCTTTATCATGCAAAGTATGTGGCGCATGATCTGTGGCTATGCAGTCTATTACTCCTTCCAAGATTCCCTTGACCATTGCTTTTCTTGATATATCATTTCTAATAGGAGGAGCAACTTTCAAATTTGTGTCATAGTTAACTAAACTTTCATCATTAAAAAATAGATGATGGGGTGTTACCTCAGCCGTAATATTATTATTATTACTTTTCATATGTTTTATATGGTCAACCGAAGTAGCTGTACTAACATGTGGAACATGTAATCTGGCCCCAGTCATTTCAGCAAGCTTAAGATCCCTATATACCATGGTCGATTCAGCAATATTCGGGTTACCAGGTAGGCCAAGCCTGGTAGAGATGATTCCTTCGTTCATTACACCTTCGCACCGCAAGCAGTCATCTTCTGCGTGATTAATAATCGGAACTCCCAGCATTGTAGAATATTCTAGAGCTTTGCGCATAACAAGTCCATTTTGTATTGGTAGTCCATCATCACTAAATGCTACGGCTCCCATTTCATTCATTAAGCCCATTTCACTTATCTCAATACCTTTCTGACCTTTTGTTACAGCTCCTATTGGATGAATATAGATTGGACAATCTTTTGACTTTTCAATAATATAGCTAACGGACTCAGGTGAGTCTATTGGAGGATTAGTGTTAGGCATAGTACAAACACGGGTAAACCCTCCTGCTAAAGCTGCTCGAGATCCAGATTCTAATGTTTCTTTATCCTCATTTCCTGGTTCTCTAAAATGAACATGTAGATCACAAAAGCCATGAGTAAGTGTTAACCCGTTACAGTCAATAGATTTTACATCGCTCGGAGATTCAAATATACCTATATCAGCAATTTTCCCATTGACCAATAAAATATTTCCTTTTTTATTTGTTTTTTTTATTGGGTCTAATAATTCCGCATTCTGAAATAATAATTTTTTTGGCAATTTTTTAAGCTTCATTTCATGTCTCCATCTTTTGAACCTAATAACAAATAAAGAATAGACATCCTAGATGCGACACCATTAAGAACCTGGTCTAATATTATCGCCTGATCGCTATCAGCCACGCCACTATCTATCTCAACTCCACGATTTATTGGACCAGGATGCATAATAACAATTTCTTTTTTATTTCTGTTAATTCTTTCTTCTGTAATTCCAAATAATTTTCTATACTCTCTTTCAGATGGAATTAGACCTATGCCCATTCTCTCTCTTTGTATTCTTAAAACATTAATTGCGTCTGCCCATTCTATTACCTCATCGATGTTATAATTGACTGCCACTCCTAGATCAATAATTGTATCGGGAATTAAATTAGGAGGCCCGCATAGAGTTACATTTGCGCCCATTGTTACTAAACCATAAATATTACTCCTAGCTACTCGACTATGATCAATATCTCCAACAATGGCAACATTAAGATCTTTTATTCCCCCAAACTTTTCCTGCAGGCTCATCATATCTAGAATCGCTTGAGTCGGATGTTCATGGGTACCATCACCAGCATTGATAACTATAGCATCAATAAATTCTGTTAAATGTTTTGGAGCTCCTGGAGCAGGATGTCTCATTACTACGGCATCAATTTTCATTGCCTCAATATTTTGCGCAGTATCTTTAAAACCTTCCCCTTTTTTAAGGCTACTTGTAGATGCTGAAAAATTTACTGTGTCTGCGCTCAGTCTTTTTTGGGCTAACTCAAAACTAATACGGGTTCTTGTTGAGTTTTCAAAAAATAAGTTAACAACTGTCATACCTTGTAATGAGGGAACTTTTTTGATAGGCCTGTCAAGGACTTCACGAAAATTAAATGCAGTGTCAATAATATTCTGTATATCTTCTCTAGGAAAATCTTCTATTCCTAACAAATGTTTATGACTCAACATTTTCTAATTATTTTCTTTCACAAGGAATACACCTTCCTTTCCATCAGTTTCTTCTAAATGAACTTCAACATGCTCGCCACTATGCGTTGGTATATTTTTTCCTACAAAGTCTGCCCTAATTGGCAATTCTCTGTGGCCCCTATCAATTAAAACAGCTAGTCTGACTATTGAGGGCCTCCCAAAACTATTTATCTCATCAAGTGCCGCCCTGATTGTTCGACCAGAATAGAGGACATCATCGACCAAAATAACTACCTTATCATCAAGAGAAAAATGTATGTCTGTGCCTCGAATTTCCGGCATTGATAGTCTCTCTCTAAAATCATCTCTGTGAAATGTTATGTCCAATGAGCCAATCGGAAGATTGATATTTGTTATATCAAATATAAGTTCCTTTATCCTATCTGCTATAGGCACGCCCCTATTATGTATTCCAAGAATTACAACATTACCAATATCAGTATGATTTTCAATGATCTCATGGCTAATTCGAATCAGTTTCTGGCTGATATCCTTAGAGCTCATTATTTGTATATTGTTATTCATAATATTATAAAAAAACCTCCTGTCAGAGATACATTACTCATAAGGAGGTGTTTGTTATATCCTTACCAGTCTCTCTGTACCAGTTTAAAGGTTATTTACTGCGTGTAGGTTACTAATAGATGATGAATTAATGAAGATATAAAAATGAAAATAAAGCGATTAAATAATATTATAAATATCGCAAATATATCTATGCACGTCAATTCCCTCTAGATTTGTTAGATCAACAAAAAGGTCAATCTTTTCTTTTTTAAACCACTTTTCTTGACTTCTAGCATATTGTCTTGTCTTATTAACTACTGTTTTTATTAGCGTCTCTTTATCCATGTCATCATTTATATATTCTATAACCTGCTTATATCCAATTGAATCTAAAGCAGGCATTTTCAATATTTTCTCTTTTTGAAGTGATAACAAGTAGTTCACTTCATCTACCCAGCCCATCTTAAACATGTGATTTGTACGTTCATTGATTTTATTTATGTGAACGTTTTTGTCTAATGATAAATACACTGTATAAAACTCTAATAATCGAGATTGATTCATCTTTTGATTTTTAAAATGTTTTGTAGGTGGAAACCCTGTTAGCTCAAATATTTCCAATGCTCTAATCAATCGTTTTTTATTATTAATATGAACTATTTTAGCATACTCAGGGTCAATTGATTGTAACCTTAACATTAAAGACATTGAATCTTCTTTATATTTATTTTCTAATTCTTTTCTTAATCCAGCATCTGTATAACTTTCAGAAAAAATCCCTTTTGTAATTGCTCTAAAATATAAACCAGCACCACCGCAAATTATCGGTACTCTCCCTCTTTCCTGTATATCACTAATTTTATTAATTATCATTTTAGCATATTTGCCTGCAGATATAGGCTCCCATGGTTCTTTGCAGCCAATAAGATGATGATTTATATTTTTCATATCATCATTAGTAGGCTGAGCTGTTCCGATATTCATATATTTATATATTTGTCGTGAATCTAGCCCAATAATTTCCCCATTTATATTTTCAGCAATTTTTACTGTTAAATCTGTTTTCCCTACAGCAGTTGGTCCAATGATTGTTAATATTTTTTTCATTTATAATAATATTCTTTATGAATTAGTCATTAATTAACAAATAATTAGTCTCATAATTAATATAATATTTATAACATTATGAGGATCATTATTTATATTCTCTATCAAGTTATACTCAAAATTACATAAGGCTCAGTTTTGTCATACTTAATAAAAATTTCATCTCTTTTATTAGTTATCTTATATATTATTACTATTGATGCTTGCCAAAAGACTCAAAATCCATTTATTATTATAGACACTCCTTTTGGTGAAATTATTGCAGAGATTTATCCTGAAAAAGCACCAATAACAGTGGGCAATTTTTTATCGTACATAAAGCAAAACAGGTATGATGATTGTCATTTCTATAGAGTTGTGCATCTAGAGAATCAGCCTGAAAATAAAATACGTATCGAAGTAATCCAAGGAGGCCTTGGTTTTGATAAACACCCATTGGAGCTCAAATCCATAGAACACGAAACAACAGATAAGTCAGGAATTACTCATAAAAATGGGACTATTTCTATGGCTAGGCTAGAACCTGGAACTGCTAGTTCTGAATTTTTTATCTGTATAAACGATCAGCCAGAATTGGATTATGGTGGGAACCGGAATCCAGATGGACAAGGTTTCGCTGCATTTGGACAAGTTTTAGAAGGCTTAGATATTTTAGAAAAAATCCAAAACTTGGATAGTAAAAATCAAATTTTGGATAAAATTGTGCCCATTCAGATTAAACTTCGAGATTAAATATGCTTAGTATAATTATTTTTCGTCACGGTAAATCAGATTGGGATGCCATTTATGACATGGATCACAATAGACCACTATCAAAAAGAGGATATAAAGCAGCAAAAATAATGGGTCGATATATAAAAAAAATAGATCAGATTCCTGATAAAGTTATATCATCTTCTGCGACCAGAGCTAAAGACACTGCTGAGCTTGCAATCAGACACGGTAACTGGTCTTCAAAGCTATCTATTGAATCAAAGATATATGGCGGATCATCTGAAACACTTTTAGATATAATACACCACCTTGATAAAAAAATTAAATCCGTTTGTCTAGTTGGGCATGAGCCAACCTGCTCAAGTTTTATTTCATTGTGCACTTTTCATAGCCAAAGGTTCACCACGGCATCGATGGCAAAAATAAATTTTAGGGCTGATAAATGGAATGAAATTAAATTTGGAAGAGGTAGCCTACATTGGATTAAATCACCTAAAGAAATAATCTAAATTCGCTCAAATCTTCTGTCTAGCTCATCTAATGATAACTGAATGATTATTG
>Ga0207992_1000517_pt1 | contig 19343 bp, 22 predicted proteins | sample ETN02SmetaG_FD_185788 | JGI IMG/M metagenome (GOLD analysis project Ga0207992, IMG submission 185788) | Marine microbial and viral communities from oxygen minimum zone, Eastern Pacific Ocean - ETNP2014F10-02SV255 (SPAdes) (version 2) | ecosystem: Environmental > Aquatic > Marine > Oceanic ...
AACAGCCATAGCAGCAAAATTATTTGATTTCGCAGGTGTTGTAAGAGCTGTTAAAGCTCCTAGAGATTGACCATAGATACCTATATTGGATGGCGAGATACCTTTTTCTTCAACTAACCATTTCAATGATGCAGCTGAGTCGTCGGATTCTCTTTGGCCTGCTGAGTAATATCCATCTTCACATGTACTATCACCATGGTCACGCATATCAATAGCTAAAATATTGAATCCTTCATGGTAAAGAATTCCAGCAGACAGAAGAATACCAGATGAATATTTACTACTTGTTAGACCGTGTATCAACATTACAGTTGGTCCTTTTGGATTTGTTTCCATCCACCAAGCGCTTAGTTCAATTGCTCCTCCATCTGAAGGGATTGTTACAGTTTCATAGCTTGGTATAAAATAAGGTTCTGGATCAATATTATATTCTAAGAAAATTCCTGTATCAGGATTTTCATAACCATCAGGTACTGTGAAGTTGCTGGGTGTATTTTCTTGTTCAGCTTCCCAGACGGCACAGGGGACTTTACCCGCTATTTCAAAAACATAATAACCAGCGTAGAAGTATCCTCCTACAAGAATGACTAATAATACAATAAGTACTTTTTTTAACTTACCCATGCTTTTTAAAGAATACACGAAAAAATAAAGCAAAGATAATCATATTAGAATTTATTAAGAATTTTTCTCACCTTATAATAACCATGATGAGTAAAATTATTTCTTTCGCATCAGACTTTGGGCTAGAAGATGGTTCTGTTGGTATTGTAAAGGGCGTCATCAACAGAATAGATCCCGATATAAAAATTAACGATATATCACATGGAATACCTCCCCAGAATATCAAGCAAGGCAGCTTGCTTTTAATGAGAGCTATTCAGTATATTCCACAAGGAGTTCTTTTAGCGGTTGTAGATCCTGGAGTGGGAACAGATAGAAAACCAATTGCTTTAGATACAGAGTGGGGAGTTATGATTGGGCCAGATAATGGTTTATTGAATTTGGCATGTGCAACAGTTGGTGGAGCTCAAAGAGGATTTTTGTTAGAAAATGAAGACTGGATTATTCCAAGTGAAGGAAACACTTTTCATGGACGCGATATTTTCTCACCTTTTGCAGCAGGTTATGCTTCAGGTCAACTTGCTATTGAAGATTTTGGTTCAGAGCTCGATTTAGCAAATTTAAATCAATATTTGATACCTTTAACAGAAGTTACGGATAAGGAAATAAAAGGTGAAATACTTTGGGTAGATCATTATGGAAATTGTCAGACAAATGTATCTCCCGAAGAATTAAGGGGTTTAAAAAAATCAATAGGTGATGTTGTAAATATAAAGATTGGAAATGTTGAAATTAAGACAACATGGGTTGATAGCTATCAAGGAGAATATTTAGGAGACGTAGGTTTAATTACTGATTCATGGGGTATGGTTTCTATTTTTGCTAGTAATAAAAATGCATCAAGTATTTTAAATATTAAAGATGGTGTAAAAATTAACTTCTCAATTTAAATGAACCTTAAAGCAATAGAAGCTGAAACAAGAATAATTAATGCAAGTAAAACAACAAATACTAAAGTCCATGGCCTCATGAGACTATCTTAGATAAATGAAGACCTTAAACATCGTTGTTACTGAAAACTGTGAATTGTGTGATAAAGGAATTAAGAAAATCAGCTTTCTAAGGTATTTTTTTAACATTAAAGAAGTAAATGTAGAAGATGGATACCAGGAATATTTATTAAGAGTTCCTGTAGTTTTATTCAAAGATAAAGTTTTAGATGAAGGGATTCTAGGAAAGATAAAGATTATAAAGAATTATATTTCTATTTAGATATCCATTGGTTTTGACATGTCTCTAGTTTGAATTTTTTCTTCTAGGTACTCTACTATTTTTTCTGCAACATTTATTTCAGAGGCAGTTTCAATACCTTCTAATCCTGGTGAAGAGTTTACCTCTAAAACGAGAGCACCTCTTTCAGATTGAATTAGATCAACCCCTGCTACATGGAGGCCCAAAACGTTAGCTGCCCTTACAGCACTAGCTTCTTCTTCCTTGGAAATTTCGTAGTTTTCTGCTTTACCACCTAAGTGAACATTAGATCTAAATTCTCCTGGTTTTGCAGTTCTTTTCATTGAGGCTACAACTTTATCTCCAACAACAATAGCTCTTATATCTTGACCATTTGCTTCACTGATAAATTCCTGTACGAGGATATTGGCATCTATTTTCTTCATTGTTTCAATAACGCTTATAGCAGCATCCATTGTTTCTGTTAGAACAACACCTCTTCCTTGAGTTCCTTCAAGTAATTTAATTACAAAAGGAGGTTCTCCAACTGTTTTCAATACAGATTCAACATCTCTTGAGAAGTGGACATAACCAGTGACAGGCATTTCAACACCACTATTTCCAATTAGTTGTAGTGCTCGGAGTTTATCTCTAGACCTACTTATTGAAGCAGAAGAATTTGCTGAAAGTGAACCCATGAGTTCAAATTGTCTTACAACAGCAGCACCATAAAAAGTCCAGGAAGCAGCAATTCTTGGAATAACAGAATCAAAACTTAGTTCATTTCCAGCTTGAAAAATTCTAGGTTTTCCTTTTGCCATACTCATATAACACCTAAGGTAACTCACAACTTGAGCATCATGGCCTCTTTTTTTAGCAGTTTCGTAGAGTCTTTTTGTTGAATAAAGCCTCATATCTTGAGATAAAATTCCAAGCTTCATTTCTTATCATTCTTTCCATCTGGGTTAGTTAAAAAACTATTTGATGGTTTAACCATCCATCTTTTACCAAGAGCTTTTCTTCCAATTAACATTGTATAGTCCATTGAGGCTCTATCAGTAAGAGTTAGTTGAATGTTCTTTGTTATCCCGTCCATTAATAGTTCAGTTTTAATATAGGGTCTTTTTTCTACATCCCCATCAGAACTTCGTATTCTTTTATATCCGGCAAGTTCAGCAGAAGCTTTTTTTACTGTATTGTTTCTTTTCATAACTTTAAAATGAACAATTTCTTTTTTATTTTTTTTCTTTATTTGTATACCTGCTGCATGAATAGAGCAAAGGTTTGCACCAGTATCAACTTTTGCAATTACCTTCTTTATTTTAAGATCAGGTAAAGCAACGTGTTCTTTCCAGCCAACTACTCTTTTCTTTCTTTCTTTTTTTACCATTTATAAAACCAAATAAAACAAAGCAGTACCGAAGGCCAAAACTACAAAGTGAAAATATATTACAGGCAACATAGAAAAATATTAATTAAGTTATGAAAAGAAACAAAGTGAAATTTATTTAAAATATAGAATATGTCTAATAGTGTTATTGCTTCTCCACATCACCTTTCTTCAAAGGCTGGTAAAAACATATTTAAATTAGGTGGTAATGCAATAGATGCTGCAATTGCTGTCAATATTGTACAAGGAGTTGTTGCACCAGAAACATGTGGCATTGGAGGAGATCTTTTTGCACTTATCTGGAAAGATGGAGAAAATAAACCATATTGTTTAGATTCATCTGGATATGCTGGTACAAATGTCGTGAATATAGAATTTTCAAATTTCGAATCACTACCTCTTAATCATGAAGCTACAGTAACTGTTCCAGGAGCAGTAAAGGGCTGGTCAGAGATGCATAAGAAATTCGGAAAGCTTGAATTTAAGATTTTATTTGATGAAGCAGTAAAAATTTGTAATGAAGGGTTTGAAATTAGTTACGAACTAAGTCAAACTTTAATCCGCCACAAAGAAGTACTTATTAACCAAGACTCATCTGAAAATTTCTACGCAGATGGGGAGCCTGTTGCAATTGGAAATATAGTAAAAAGAGAAAAACTTGGTAAAACGTTATCGCTCATTGCTGAGAGGGGTCCAAATATTTTTTATGAAGGGGATATTGCAGAAGCAATATCTAAAGCTACAAAGAATACATTAACAATTGAAGATATAAATAAATTTAAGTCAAACTGGATTTCACCATTAGGTATAGATATATATGGGAAAACTGGATGGGTAACCCCACCACATACACAAAGTTATTTAACTCTTGCAACCCTAAAGGCTTATGAAATAATTACAGATTCAAGTAAGGAGATCAATCCTCATTTATTAATTGAATGCTATAGATCTCTTGCAGCAGACAGGGATCATATTACCTACGACTATGGAGAGAATCTTGATTCATTTGTTGGTCTCAATCTTGATTATATAGAATCGAAGGTTTCAGAAATTAATCCGAAACAAACAGCACCTTTTGAATCTCCAGAAAAACTTGGTGGAGGAACAGCTTACATGGCTGTAAAAGATGAAGATGGAAATGCTGTTTCCTTAATTCAATCTAATTTTCATGGGATAGGAAGCACAATAGGTGTATCAGACTACGGATTTTTTCTTCATAACAGAGGTGCTGGATTTAATTTAATTGAAAATCATCCAAATAAAATCTCACCACTTAGAAAGCCACTACATACACTTTCTCCAACTATATGGAGCAAAGATGGAAAGCTAGACATGGTTATTGGAACAAGAGGAGGGAGATACCAACCTCAATTACTAAGTCAATTTATCCTACCTCTACTTCTTCAAAGCTCATCTTTAGAAGAGGTTATGAATCAAAGTAGGTGGGCCATTGATTATTTTAATGAAAATACTGAATCAAGACTAATTTATGAACCAGGTGTGGAAGGAGAAATAATTAATGATTTAAAAGAAAAAGGTCATAAAATTACAATCAAAGAATCTTTGCAGTCAAGTTTTGGACCAATTTCAGCAATTTGCAAAGACGACAATGGTTCATGGTCCGGGGTAGCGGATCCAAGAGTCGAAACCTCAAAAGTAATAGATTAAAGATCTATCCACTAATTTTCTTATAATTCTTTTCTTGGTATTCTAAGCTATCCCAATGTTTTTCAATTATCTCATCTAATCCACATAGATAGAATAAAGGGAATAGCAAAGATTCAACTTGTTCAGGAGAACCACCCTGAAATCTATGTTTGTAATACTCATACTCTAGAAAATAATTTAAAGTTAAACTATCATCTACGTGAACAAGCATTTCATCTTCTAAGGCATTACATTCAAGTTTAAGCTTGTTTTCCATTTGGCTCTCTGATAGATTTGCAAATTCTGTATAGATATTTTTATACATGATTATTGTTTCAGCTTGGTAAGCATTGTTATAAGACGTACAAGAAACAAAAAGGATTATTAGTAAAATATATCTTTTCATAGATTAATTCTAACTATTTAAGGAAATATTTTATTGAACCTAAAGGAACATCCTTGTAGTGTTTATAAAAGGAATTGGAAATGAAACGAATTTATACATTTGGTGGAGAATTAGTCCAGAGAAACTTAACAGTTGCTGACATTATTAAAAATAAAAAAGCAGGAAGCAAGTTAACTCAAGTTACAGCACAAAATGCAGAAGAAGCAAAAATTATTGCTGATCAAGATGTAGATATGATCATTACAGGAAGTGACTGGTTTGCAGATGTAAGAAGTGGTGCTCCAAATACATTTATCACTGCAGCTTTATTTGCTGGAAGATATATAACAAATGATGAGATTTTAGAAGGTGCTATGAAAGCTGCTATGGAAGGTGCGGATTCTGTACTTACTCCTAGAGGTCTAGGTGTGGTTGAAATGCTTGCTAATGAAGGTTTGGCTGTGCAAGGTCATGTTGGAATGGTTCCATCAAGTTCTACTCAATTAGGGGGGTTAAGAACTGTAGGAAAAACCGCAGAAGAAGCTATAAAAATACTTGATGATATGCGAAGACTTGAAGATGCAGGCGCATTTGGTGCTGAAGTAGAATGTGTTGCAGATGATGCATTAGAAGAAATTAAAAAACATACTTCATTAGTAATTAATTCTTTGGGATCTGGAAGCTCAGGAGATGTAATATTTTTATTTTTTGAGGATATCTGCGGAGAAACAGGAGATCCTCCTGGAAGAATGCCAAAACATGCTAAGTCATGGGGAGACGGAAAAGCTATAAGAGAGAAATTAGATCAAGAAAGACGAAAAGCTATAAAAGGTTTTAATAGTGAAGTTAAAGAAGGAACGTTTCCTGATAAAGATTATGTTGTGTCTATGCTTCCAGGAGAAAAGGATTTATTAATAGAGGCTTTAGACAATAGGTAATAAGTGAATAATATTTTCGATACATCAATCGAATGTGCAAAAAAGTTAGATGCAGAAGACAAGCTGTCTGCATTTAGAGATAGGTTTGAAATACCAACTAATGATCAAGGAGATGAGGAAATATATTTTGTAGGTAATTCTTTAGGCCTAATGCCAAAAAAATCTGTTGAAGATGTAAATGAAGAATTATCTAAGTGGGGAAAGCATGGTGTTAAAGGTCACGGTGCTGAAGGTGGTGAAATAGAAGGCCCTTGGGTTACATTTCATGAACCATTAACCAAACTAATGGCAAAATTGGTCGGAGGAAAAGTTGATGAGGTAACCATTATGAATACTCTTACAGTTAATATTCATTTCTTGTTAATAAGTTTCTATAACCCTATTAAAAAAAGAAAAAAAATAATAATTGAAGAGAATGCATTTCCATCTGATTATTTTGCAGTTGAATCTCAAGTTAAGCAAAGAAATTTAGACCCTTCAGAAGTCATTGTTAAGGTCCCTGTTGACGAGAATGGAATTCTTGATGTTGAGACTGTAATTAAAACTATTGAATCTGTTGGTGATGAACTTGCTCTTGTTTTCTTACCTGGTGTACAGTATTACTCGGGTCAAGTTTTACCAATTGAACAAATCATTAAAGTTTCTCACAAAGTTGGTGCTTTGGTTGGTATTCAGTTAGCACATGGAGTAGGAAATATTGAGCTTGAGTTGAGTAACTGGAATGTTGACTTTGCAACATGGTGTACATATAAGTATCTTAATTCTGGTCCAGGGTCTATTGCTGCCTGTTATATAAATGAGAAACATGTAAATCGAAAGGATATACAAAGACTTCATGGCTGGTGGGGTAATAGTCTTGAGACTAGATTTGAGATGGAAAATCAATTTGATGAAAAAAATACTGCAGATGTCTGGCAGGTTTCAAATCCACCTATATTATCTATGGCACCTATTAAAGCAGCGATGGATCTGATTATAGAAGCAGGTGGCATGAAAGCCTTAAGAAAAAAGAGTATAAATATGTCAATGTATTTTGACTATTTAATTGAAGAAAATCTTTATGATGATATTCAAATCATTACACCACAAGATACAGATAGCAGAGGTTGCCAGCTTTCACTAAAAGTAGTGAATAGTAAATTAACAGGCAGGGGAGTATTCAATTCATTGTTATCGTCTGGAGTCGCGTGTGACTGGAGATATCCTGATGTAATAAGAGTTGCGCCAGTACCTATGTATAATTCATACTTAGAAATATATAATTTTGTTGAAATATTAAGAAAAATAATAAATGAATAGTAATTTTCCTACATAAAATATAATTAGAGAGTAAACAGTGGAAAATAAAAAAATTGTAAATATTGCAGGCTATAGATTTGTTGATCTAGATGACAGAGATGAATTAAGAGAGCCTTTTCTAAAACGATGTGAAGAGTTACATCTTAAAGGAACAATTTTACTTAGTCCAAATGGAATAAACTTTTCTCTATCCGGAAGTCAAGAAAGTGTTGATGGATACTTAGAATTTTTAGAGTCAGATGATAGGTTTGTTGGAATACCATTGAAAGTGACATATAACGACTACCAACCATTTAGAAGAATGCTTGTAAGGTTGAAAAAAGAAATTATTTCATTAGGGATGGATGACATAAGACCCCTTGAATTTACTGGTCCTAATATTAAACCAACTGAATTTCAAGAAATGTTAAACAACGAAGAAGAGGTTATTGTTCTAGATACAAGAAATGATTATGAAGTAAGAGTCGGGACTTTTAAAAATGCAATTGATCTTAAAATACCATCTTTTAGAGATTTTCCAGATGCCGTTTCCAAACTGCCAGCAGAGTACAAGAAAAAACCAATAGTTATGTTTTGTACAGGTGGAATTCGTTGTGAGAAAGCATCAGCAGTAATGCTTAAGTCTGGGTTTGAAAATGTAAAACAACTCGAAGGTGGAATTTTGGATTACTTTAAAGATACAGATGCTTCACATTGGAACGGTGATTGTTTCGTGTTTGATGACAGAGTAGCAGTTGACAAGGGATTAAATGAAACAGACTATGTAATGTGTTACTCGTGCAGGGAACCCTTAACTAAAGAAGAAGTTAGATCTCCAAACTACAAGGTAGATGATTATTGTCCATATTGCGTTCAAGAGAATAGAAAAAAAAGTATATAAAGAAATAGAAGATAAGTTTATTAAGGAGTAGAACTAATAGCCTCAGTTGCTGTCTCTTCTTCAGCCTCTTCTAGTAGTCCACAATCTGTAAGCACTTCCTCTGTTTGACCTCCACCAAATACAATTCTCTCAAAAACAACTACTGCATATAATTCATCTTCAGTTAATTTACCTTGGAACCCTGGCATACCACCTATAGACACTTTATCTTCTGCACCATAAGTTGCTCCAACTTCTGATTGCCAGCCAGCCGACCCAAGTTGTATCCATTTTGCATGATCTGAACAAGTAGGGAAAGCTGCATATAGATCTCCACCAATAAAAGCAGGCCCTACACCACCTCCGCCATTAGCGCCATGGCATCCTGAGCAAGCAGCAGCTCCTGAATAAATTTGCTGACCTAAGGCTACATAGTTAACAGTAGATGAACTTACTCCAGTACCCTCAAAAGGACTTCCGTCACAGTTAACTGTTTGTTGAGACTTTCTATCTACGTCTAAAACACCCTTTACGCCACACTCTTGTGTTGAGGAAGTATTAATCATCCCAATCAAAATAAAAAGAGGAATAACAAGAAAACTTAGATTTAACCAATTAGGCAATGAAGCTTCAGCATTTAATTTAATTCCCATAGTTTTATTTACTACTGCTACTTTTTTTATTACAGTTTTAACAGACACAGGGGTTACAACTTCTTCAACAGGAGCTTCTTCCACAACTTCTTCAACAGGAGCTTCTTCCACAACTTCTTCAACAGGAGCTTCTTCCACAACTTCTTCAACAGGAGCACTTGACTCTATTGCTTCACCACCAGCCCAAGATTGTAAAACTTCATCTACAGATTTACCAGAAGCCTCAGCCCTTGCTTCAGCAGATCTTTGAACTAATTCCTCAGGTGCTTTGAGTAGTTCGGCTACTTTACTTAATAGTTCACTCATTGGATTCTCCTAAAGATAATAAATAAGTTATTAAGTAATCAAAGTCTTGTTTTTCTAGAAAATCATAATTCGGATGAGGTATGTCATCTCTTACAGATGAGGAGTCTTTTAAGTACCTAGAAAGCCATTGAGCATTATTTGTTGGTTCTCTAGATCCAGAACTTGAGAGATCTGGCCCTATTCTTATTAACCCTGTATTTAATACAATTGATTTTTCAGCATATTTATTTTTTAATACTTTTCCATTTTGAGAATCAGGAATTAATACTCTTACATTTTGAGTGTGGCAAGACTGACAATTCATCTGATTATAAATTTCAGCACCCTTTAAGACTTCATCAGTTACTGCAATAGTATTATTTAGTGATGCAGCGACTAAATCTTCGCTTTGTTGTTTAGGAAGTGAATAAGCAAAAACATAAGTAAATAACACAACTCCAAACACCCCAGCGATGAAAGCTAGAGAGCTTTCTTTTTTAATTTCAACAGGAGCTTCTTCCACAACTTCTTCAACAGGAGCTTCTTCCACAACTTCTTCAACAACTTCTTCAACAGGAGCTTCTTCCACAACTTCTTCAACAGGAGCTTCTTCCACAACTTCTTCAACAGGAGCACTTGACTCTATTGCTTCACCACCAGCCCAAGATTGTAAAACTTCATCTACAGATTTACCAGAAGCCTCAGCCCTTGCTTCAGCAGATCTTTGAACTAATTCCTCAGGTGCTTTGAGTAGTTCGGCTACTTTACTTAATAGTTCACTCATTGGATTCTTCCTCAATTAGTTCTACGGATTCAATTTCTGTTATTGGTCCACTAGATATTGCCCTAAATGTTGTTACGCTAAATAAAAGTACTCCAACTAACAAAAGCAAAGACAAGAATAAATTTATAGTATAGGGTGTTGAAACTAGAGACCAAGTTATTAAAAACCCCTCGCCAAAAATTGTTGGATTTCCTGCATTAGCACCAGCGTTCCATGAATAGCCAGAATTTATTCCAATTAATCCAGTAATAAAAAGAGACAAAAGAATAACGGACTTTAATAAGAAACTAGTTATAGATTCTATTCTTGTATAAACAACTTCTCTTCCAAAGATTCTTGGTATTAAGTAATAAACAAATGGAACAACAATTAAAACTAGACTGTATACATATCCATATCTAATGGCACTCTCAAAACTTGTAACACTTAATATTGGGATTAAGTTTGAAAATGAGCTTACAATTTGAAAAATGTTTGTAATAAAAAATACAATAAATGAAACATTTATAAGTTCATAAATTACTGAGTTATTATTTTCTCTTGTTGATATCGTTTTAAGGTAATTCACCAATAAAGAAAGTAAAGGGATTATAAGACCTAAAGAGAGGTACAGGGAAACGTTCTCTATCCAATCTGGTAAGACTGAACCATAATGGAATTTATAATTTGCCCAAGGCAGAAGGAATAGATATCCCCAAAAAGTAATAGAACTTAATGTTTGACTATATAAAGTAGCGTTGATTCCTTTTGTCATTAAAAAAAACAAAATTGATAAGAAGACAAAAGAAAACCCGACGTATATATGAGAGGAGATGTATAAAGAATGTATAAAAAAATTATCTGAAATTACAATATAGCTTTCTTGGTAAATAATTAAAGAGAGTGAATAAAACATCAAAGACCCGACTAGGAATTGACTACTGACAAATAGCGAAGCCTCTTTTTTAGCTAGAAGATTAAGAAAAACTAAGCTTAATAGACCAAGAACAACTAAAAGTTTAAACAACAACAATAATGTTGAATTTCCAAACGACATCATATTATTAGGAAAAATTAACCCCAGAATAATTTCTATTGATTCAAATCCGACTACCCCCAAACAAGACAAGAAGAAAAGAGGGAAAAGGACGAGCCTTCTTCCTATAGATTTAGATAGTAAATAAACAGTTACAAATACAAAAACAAATGCAAATAGTAAGTTGTAGGTAGCTTGATTTGAAATTTTATCAAGGACACCATAATTGAAGATTCGAGTATGAGGTAAAGCTCCAGAGAAGAGAAAATAGAAATCTCTTAATAAATTAATAGTTACGGCTAAAAGGATCACCAAAGGAGCAAATAGAATGAACAATTTTGATAAATCTTGTTCATTTTTTGGAATTAATTTTATCTTCATCTATCTATATAGTAATTAACAACTAAAATTTAGCGTCATTCAAATAAAATACTATTCATTCAAGCAAGTTTATAGTAAAAGTTATCTGATAAAATTTATATATCTATCGGAATAACGATAAAATATAGATATAAGGTTTTGAGGATATTTTGATAAATTTTGTTTTTAAGAACAGGTATAAAATTTCACCAGCTCTTATTGTTATGGGAATTGGAGGCATAACAATAGGTGTGATAATCGCACATTTTGCAGGTTTTCCTAAAGGTGAGGTAATTGATTATTTTAATTGGATGCCTAGAGGGTGGTTAATGCAAACCTTTGGGCAGCTTGTAGCATTTGGTGCTGGACAGTTATTTTTGCTTGGTTTAGCAATGCTAGCTTGGCAGGACACACCAATGACTTGGACGAGAGCAGCATATCTTTCATTATTAAGTTGGATTCAGTTAACTCTAATATTTGGAGTACTTCCATCAGAGTGGCTTAACTTAGCTCAAGGTCCTCTTGAGTGGACTAATCAAAGAGAGTTTATAAAATTTCCTCCTATTTTATTTCTAGGTAATGAAATTTCATTGAGCTTAGGTGCATTTAAAGACATAATTCAACTTGGAATATCTCAAGGTGCATTAGTTACTGTAATAGTTGGTGGCTATTTAATACAAGATTTAAATAACGCAAAAGAAAGAGGCAAAACAAGAATTTCTGACTATGGAAAGAAAGTAGTAAAAGCAGGTAATGATGGCTAAATCAGAAGTTCTAATTGAGATGCCAGATTTTCCAGAGAAATATAATCTTGGAATGGTTGAAGTAGAGAAAGTATCTTCAAGAGTTAGGCCAAAACAATTCCTCCATATTGATGAATCAGAATGTATTTTGTGTGAGGGCTGTGTAGATATATGTCCGTGGAAGTGTATTCATTATTTATCAAATGATGCAATAGAAGATTCAATAAATGTAGAATCTCCTGATGACAGTGAAGGAGCAGTCGGGTTCTTTGTTGTTGATGAAGAAGCATGTACAAGATGCGCTCTCTGTATTGACAGATGTCCAACAGGTGTTATTTCTTTAGGAAAATTTCAAGGATCATTAGCTGATCAAGCAGTAGAGAATGGAATCTACACTGCTCCATGGGAAGAAGATTCCGGAGCAAGAGATGACAGGCACGGCTATATATATGGAAGGCTATAGAATTAAATAATGCAAAAGTTAACTTTTAGAGAAAGAATTAAAGATACAGCTGTAGGATTAGGAGATTCTTTAAAAGGTAGTCAGTTTTGGTCAAGTATTTTCAGGCCTGGTTCTCCCTTTAGGAAAGGATATTCTGATAGTCCTAGAAATAGGTCCTATGTTGTAATGAACAATGTTTTGTATCATTTACATCCTGTAAAAGTTAAAAGACATGGAATCAGACTTTCTTATACTTTATGTTTAGGTGGCCTAAGTTTCTTTTTATTTATAGTCTTAACAATTACTGGAATTTGGCTAATGTTTTATTTTAGGCCAACGGGTGAACTTGCTTATATAGATATGGAAGCACTTCAGACAAGTATTGCTTTTGGGTCTTTAGTTAGAAATATGCACAGATGGGGAGCCCATTTAATGGTTTTAGTTGTATTCCTTCATATGTCTAGAGTTTTTTATCATGGAGCATATAAAGCCCCTAGAGAGTTCAACTGGGTAATAGGGGTAATACTTCTTTTTCTTACATTATTCCTCTCTTTTACAGGATATTTATTACCTTGGGACCAGCTGGCAATCTGGGCAGTTACGGTAGGTGGAAACATGGCAGGATATACTCCAGTATTTGGCGCCCAAGTTAAATTCATATTGTTTGCTGGTTTAGAAGCAACATCAGCAACCCTACTAAGATTCTATGTTTTACATGTATTATTTTTCCCATTCATAATTGTTATTTTTATGGCAATACACTTCTGGAGAGTTAGAAAAGATGGCGGAATTTCGGGACCACTCTAATGGTAGAGATTCCAGAACATTTACTTTTAAGATCAGCTGAAGCACGGGCAAAGGCTTTAGGAATATCTGTAGAGCAAGCTTTAGCTGAAATGAAAGGAGAGTCCGAACCGACTGTTGTTGCAAATGAACCTGAAATTGAAGAGATTACAGAAGCACCAGCAGCTGAAGTAAAGGAAGAAGCACCAGCAGCTGAAGTAAAGGAAGAAGCACCAGCAGCTGAAGTAAAGGAAGAAGCACCAGCAGCTGAAGTAAAGGAAGAAGCACCAGCAGCTGAAGTAAAGGAAGAAGCACCAGAAGAAGTTGATTTTGCCCCTGAAGTAAAAGTAACCCAAAGACTTTTAACAGTAGTCAAAGCTAAACCAATTCAAAAATCTGTTTCTGTTCCAGTTGATAAAGTTAATACATGGCCTCACTTAATGCTCCCAGAGCTTATTGCATTAATGGCAATGACTGCTTTTTTGATTTTAATAAGTGCAATATTACAAGCACCTCTTCTTGAAGAAGCAAACCCAAACATAACTCCAAACCCTGCAAAAGCACCTTGGTATTTTCTAGGGCTCCAAGAAGCATTGTCATATTGGGACCCTCAAATTGCAGGTGTGATGATTCCTCTAGTTGTTGGAATGATAGGTTTTATGGCGATACCGTATGTAGATAGAAATCCTGAAAATCATCCTTCAAAAAGAAAGTATGCAATTATGATGTTTACTTTCTTTCTTGCGGGAGCAGGCACCTTAACAATTATTGGTGTTCTCTTCAGAGGGCCTGGTTGGAACTGGACCTATCCTTGGGTTGACGGAATTTGGTTTGATGACTTATTAGACTGGGTTAACTTTTTGGGAGAAGGGCACTAATGAGCTTAGTCCAAGTATCGTTTATTGCCATTGGTGTAGTTGGGGTCTTAGGTGTTCTCGGTATGGTTGCTATTATTTCAGGTCGAACTCCAAAAAATCTAAATTGGAGAAAAAATGTTGATAAGAAAGCTCTAAAGGTAGATAAGTCAAAAACAAGCTTCCTTGCTCCTGATGAACCTACTGAAAAAGAAGAACCAAACATTACAGATGAAACAGAAGTAGACGAAGAGCAACAAGAAGAAACAGATGGTTCAATCAAAATTGAAGAAAAAGTTATTTATGAAGAGATATCAGAAGAAGAAGCTGGAATTACAAGGAGGCAATTTTTAACGAAGGCCTTAAGAGTTTCATTTGGGGCATTTGTAGGAATTCAAGCTATCTCATGGTTAGGATTCTTTTGGCCAAAAGTTTCAGGAGGATTTGGTGCAAAAGTTGACGCTGGAAAAGTTGAAGATTTAAAAAAACAAATTGTTCAATCAGATGGATCAGTTATCCCTGCATTTATTCCTGAAGCAAGAGCTTATGTACTACCTTTTGATTCATCTCAAGCAGCAGATTCACAATTTTCAGACGGAGCAACTATTGCAGAGGGGTTAGTTGCTATTTATCAGAGATGTGTTCATTTAGGATGTAGAGTTCCTTGGTGTAACTCCTCACAAGGTTTTGAATGTCCTTGTCATGGGTCAAAATATAATTTAGTAGGAGAATATTATGCTGGCCCAGCACCAAGGAATCTTGATAGATTTGTTGTAAGTGTGAATGCAGCTGGAAAATTTATCATTGATACTGGATCAATAATTGAATCACCAAGAGCATCAGGATTATCAGTTAAATACCCTCAAGGACTTTCATGTATTGCCTTAGCACCAGCGGATGAGTGAAAATGAATAGTTCAATTTTCATAACATTAATATCATTAACAATAATTGGAGCTTTAGCATTTTTTGCAGCAGTTGGTTTTAGAGGTTCAGGAAGAAATAAAGAAATTGCGCCTAACTTAGAAAAATATAAATCAGATGATGAACTTGAAACAAAACACATGGATAGAACTCTTTCAATAGCTGTTTTATTAGCTTCATTATTAACGATTATGATTCCTCTTTACTACTTAGGTGAACAGAATAGACAAGAAGAATTTGTTGAATACTTTGAAGAAGTTTCCATAGTAAGAGGAGAGCATCTTTATGAAGAGTTTGGATGTGGGAACTGTCATGGTGTCGATGGCTCTGGAGGAGCTGCTTCTTATGTTGAGAAAAGGAGCGGTGTAAGTGTTGTGTGGGCAGCTCCGGCTATCAATAATGTTTTCTATAGATATGAAGAAGAAGAAATAAGATATTGGTTAGTTTACGGAAGAGCAAACTCTCCAATGCCTGCCTGGGGTCTTGAAGGAGGAGGTCCTATGAATGATGGTCAGTTATCTGACTTACTTGAGTATCTCAGGTATTTTCAAATCTCTCAGCAAACAGAATTACAAAACATTGAATCAAATGTTAGTTCAGCGCTTTTAAGAATAGAGAATTCTGATCTACAAGTTGAAAGTGAGATTATTAAACAAAATCAATTAATTAAAGACATTGAAGATGCACCTTCAAAGTTACCTGTTGTAAAAGAAGCTGTCATAGTTGTTTCAGAATTAATTGAAAAAGAAACTGGGATTGATTCTGATGAGGATGGATTGTTTGATTCTGTAGAAATTGAACTCTCAACTTACAGTGCTTCAATAGCTGAGTCTTTAGGTTTACAAGCCCTAAATTTAAATCCCGAAGAAGAAGAGTCAACTCCAGGAAGGAAGGATTTAAGTACTGTAAAGGGCTATCTTTCACAGCTTAAATCAGATGAAATCAATCTTGGAATACTAGTTGAAGGTAAAGAAAAGTTTTTAAATGAAGCAATAGATGGCTTAGCTTTTCTAGAGCAAGCATTAGAAACTAAATTTTGGAATGTTGACTTTCAAGAAATTGCAGAAAGTACATTTGATGGTAATTATGATGAAGCTGTTAGATCAGTAGGTTTGTTTAATGCATATTGTGCAAGGTGTCATACAGCAGGATATTCAGCAGGGGCCGCGTATACAAAGAAGATAGCTTCAGGTGGATTAGGTCCTGCATTGAGGTCAGGCAGGGCAAACATACAATTTCAAGCAAGAGAAGATATGGTTGATTTTATTATTAATGGATCAGTAAATGGAATAGGTTATGGAATTAACGGTGTCGGAGGGGGAAAAATGCCTGGATTTGGAGCTGTTCTTCCCGAATCTGATATAGGATTGATAGTAGATTATTTGAGAGGAATGATGCCTGATGCGTGAAATAATGAGATCTCTCCTTTCAGCAAATCTAACAATTACTGGAATTCTTTTATTTATAGCTTCAATCCTCACATTCTATGGAACTACTTTCGTACTAAATGCAACAAACCTTGGGAAGCGACTAGCTTTTCTAGTTGTAGGTGCTGGAACATTTGGGTGGGGAATGATTAATTCTTTCTTGTTTATTCTATATGCACCACGAGGACCAAAACCTGCAGAAATAGATGGATTGAATGCACTTGAAATAAGAGTATTACCTATCACATTTTTTGTTGCTTCAACAATATTGTTTGTAATGTTTCTTCTTGCACTAAATCGTTTTGAACAGGAAAAAGAAGACGTAGAATAATCTTATACTTAAATTTGATTAGACCTATTTAATAATTAGTAATACAATATAAGCATGGAACAAGTATTTAGCTTAGTAAGAACTGTCATAACAATTGCAATAATTTTAAGTATTATATTTAGAATATTTAGGATTCTGAGACCCTTCGAAAGAGGTTTGGTAGAAAGATTTGGTAAATACAACAGGGAAGCATCTCCGGGATTAAATATAGTAATACCAGGAGTAGAAAAACTAGCAGTAATTGATATGAGGGAAGCCGTTATTGATGTCCCTCCTCAGGAAGTAATTACTAAAGATAATGTAACAATTACTGTAGATGCGGTTATTTATTATGAACCAACTGACCCTAAGAGCTTGGTTTACAATGTTGAAGATTTTATAACTGCAGCTACTAAATTAGCCCAAACGAACCTCAGGAATGTTATAGGAGATCTTGAATTAGATGCTGCTTTAACATCTAGAGAAACTATTAATACATCGCTTAAGTTAATTCTTGATGAGGCAACAGACAAGTGGGGAACAAGTGTAGTAAGGGTAGAGATTCAAAGAATAGATCCTCCACAAGATGTTCAAGATGCAATGAATAAAGTTATGAAGGCTGAACGTGACAGAAGAGCTGCTGTTACAGAAGCAGAAGGAGAGAAGAAGGCAGCCATCCTTACAGCAGAAGGTGAAAGACAGTCACAGATACTAAGTGCTGAAGGTGAAGCGGAAGCTGTTAAAGCAATTGCAGATGCACAAAAATATGAAAAAGTTGCTATTGCTGAAGGTGAAGCGGAAGCAATTGAGAAGGTTTATAAAGCAATTCATGAGGGTGACCCAACAAATGATCTTATTGCAATTAAATATTTAGAATCACTTGAGAAAGTAGCAAATGGGAAAGCTACGAAAATATTTTTACCAGCTGATATGTCAGCAACTTTAGGAAGTATTGGAGCTATTTCTGAACTTTTTAAAGATGAAGACGCAAAAGGCTCAAAGAAACCTACTAAAGAATAAATACGAACCAACAATCATTAAAGATAAACCACTTAATTTATTTATTTTATCTTTTGTTGTTTCTGATGAATTATTAAAAAAATAACTACTCATAAATGCATAACCAACATCAGCAATAAGATTAATTAAAACTGTGATAAGGCCTAGAAAAATTAAATTTATAAAATAATTATTCTCATTAGTTAAAAATATAGGGAGTACAGTTAGATACAAAACCCACATTTTTGGGTTCATTAAGTTAACTTTAAGACCAGCAGAGAATGCTTTTTCTTTATAGTTTTGATTCGATTCAATTTCCTTGCTTGTAAGAGTTTGCATTCCTTTTATTAAAATGTAAAGAGAGCCAATAAAATATATAACAGTAATCATCTTTGGGATAATTGAAAAGACAAAACTTACTATCAGAGAGGAAAGTAATGTTATTACAGTTGCTCCAAAAGCAGCTCCAATCCCAACTTCTATGCCTTTTTTTCTACCATTTTTTACTGATTGATTAACTACAAGAGCTATTATCAAGCCAGGAGTAAAGGCAAAACTTATTTGAACAAGAAGAAACTGAAGTATTATTGATGAAGTAATCACTAGTTGTTACTTCTTTGTCACTCAGATTTTGATTTAGTTAATTCTGGAATACCCTGAACTAACTTAACATCAAGATTTTTATATTCTTTAGCTATTTGATTTGAGATTATTATCAATAGTTCTAATGCAGATTCTTTCTTACCTTCCACTGACCCAAAAGAGTTGGGTGCTTTTTCATATTCTTTTTTAATCTTGTTAAAGACTTCTAAGCATTCGCCTTCATTAAGGCTTTCACCTATTTTTTTGTTTGCAATAGTTTCAAAATATTTTCTATGTCTTCTAGGTAATTCAATTTTCATATCTATAGTCTAACTATTCAATAATCTTCTTTTGTAGTGATACTTCATAATCTTCGGAATAGTTAATTTTATCAATTTCTTCAAAATTAAAACTTTTATGAAAATTAAAGGAAGTAGTATTTACTGAAGGAAGTAAGTTAATTTCAGCAGTTAAGTTATAGATCGAATTATTTTTAGCAAAATCAACAATATTAGAGTAAAGCTCAGTTCCTAATTTATTATTTCTATATTCAGAATCAATAGCAATCCTATCAATGTACAAGAAATTATTAACTCTATCGCTAATTTCTTTAAAATTTTTATGTTGTATTTCATTCATATATGACTTTGTTAATTCATTATCTTGGAAACAAATCACAAAACCAACAACTTTATTATCAAGGAGAATACATTCGTTGTAATCAGAATTCTCAACTGAATTGACTAAACCTTCTAATGTTCTGGAACCAACATTTGGAACATTTGCTTCGTTTAATTTATGACATTTCTTTATTAAATTTTCAGCAACAGGAGAGTATTGATAATTGTTCATGTATAAAAAATATACATTT
>Ga0207992_1000523_pt1 | contig 19254 bp, 22 predicted proteins | sample ETN02SmetaG_FD_185788 | JGI IMG/M metagenome (GOLD analysis project Ga0207992, IMG submission 185788) | Marine microbial and viral communities from oxygen minimum zone, Eastern Pacific Ocean - ETNP2014F10-02SV255 (SPAdes) (version 2) | ecosystem: Environmental > Aquatic > Marine > Oceanic ...
AATTATTTTTTTTTAAATAATTTACTTTAAGCTTAATTTTTTAAAAAACTAAAAGGGATATAAATTTATGCATAAAATATTTACTCGTTCTTTGGTCTCTTCTTTAGTTTTCTTATTTACATTAACTGTTTCTGCTGTTGCAAAAGATGTTAAAGCAGCATTTGTTTACATTGGTCCTACTGGTGACCATGGATGGACATATCAGCATGATGTAGGAAGAAAAGCTGTAGAAGCTGCCGGATATAAAACTACATATGTGGAAGGTGTTCCAGAAAGTGCTGATGCTGAGAGAGTTCTTAGGCAATTAGCTAATTCTGGTCATGATGTTATTTTTACAACTAGTTTTGGATATATGAATCCAACTAACAAAGTTGCAAAAGAATTTCCAAACGTAAAATTTGAACATGCTACTGGATATAAAAGAGAGCATTCAAATGTTTCAACATACGCTGCTAGATTCTATGAAGGTAGAGCTATCTTGGGAACAATAGCTGGTTCAATGACAAAGTCTAATGTTATTGGTTACGTAGCATCTTTTCCAATTCCAGAGGTAATAAGAGGAATCAATTCATTTACTTTAGCTGCTCAAAAAGTAAATCCAAATATCAAAACAAAAATTGTTTGGGCTTTCACTTGGTATGATCCAGGTAAAGAAGCTGAAGCAGCTAAGGCTTTAATTGATCAAGGTGCTGATATAATTGCTCAACACACTGATAGTACTGCAATTGTTCAGATTGCTGAAAAAGCTGGTGTTTATGCTTTTGGTCAAGCTAGTGATATGGATAAATTTGCACCTAAAGCGGTATTGACTTCTGTTGAAAATAACTGGGGTCCTTACTATGTAGACAGGGTTAAAGCTGTAGCAAATGGTACGTGGAGTCAAAAAGATACTTGGCATGGTATTGGTGATGGTATGGTGGTTATATCTGATCTCGACTCTGCTATTCCTAATGATGTGCAAACTAAAGTTAAAAAACTTCAAGCGGATTTAGCATCAGGTAAAGTTCATGCTTTTACAGGACCTATTTATGACCAAAAAGGTAATTTAATGGTTGCTGAAGGTAAAACTGCTGATGATGGAATGCTTGCAGGTATGATGACATATGTAAAAGGTGTTGAAGGCGATATACCTAAATAAGTTTATTACTTATAAAAATTTAAAAGGCCAGTTTTTTAACTGGCCTTTTTTATATCTGGTGTTTTTTTTTTATTTCTTCAATCCTCAACTCTTCGTAAACTTCAAAAGGTTGTACAATCCAAGGATTATCTGTAAGTTTAGTGGCACAAAAGTCTGGCTCAAAAGTTGATTGTTTTTTTTTAAAAAGTGTAGCAGTTTTAATATCCTCAATTTTATTTTTTATTGGTTCATATTTTTTTAGCCAATCAACACTTTTATTAAATGTTATTCCCGTATCAGATAGATCATCACATAAAAGAATTCTTCCACCCATATTTGGCGCAATCGAACTCATCTCTCTTGAAAAAACTAAATCACCTTGTTCGTCTTCAACTCCTTTTCCACTATAAGACTCAACCGCAAGATATGCACATTTCAATTTGAAAATTCTACTTAATACATCAATCATTGGTGCGGCTCCTCGCATAATTCCAATTAGTATTGTTGGCTTGTAACCACTTTCATGAATTTGGATAGCTAATTTCTCTACTGTCTTATTATATTCGTCCCAACTGATAATTAATTTTTCTGACATAATTTTTATATTTACTTATTTAAATAATAAAACCAAAACTGCAAGAACGATAAGTGCAATTATTGAAGAAATTAAAATATACAACTTGTGAACGTTTCTTCCTCTTAAATTGAAATAATGTCTAGCAACAGCAGAAATAACTCCAATCGCACATAAAATTAACCAATTATACTTGTGATAAACTAAGAAACTTGAGTGTCCTGAAAGCATTATAAACAAAACTAAAAAAGTGGAATAATTATTATGAATTGATCGTTGTTTAGCTGTTAAGGATAAACTCATATCAAATTTTTCACCTCTTTCACTACTGCTAATTATATTCATTTGATTAGGTATAATTACCGTAAAAACATTACCAAACATATTGGTGCCTATAATCAATCCAACACTTAAAATTGCAAATTTTGGTCCAAATAATTTTGTCAAACCAAAAGAAACAAGTGCTAGCAAAATGATTGCTATGGAAATAAATAATATATTATTTTCAATAATTTTAGATTTACATAATAAATCATAAACAAACCAAGAAACAATTAATGATAAAAGTGAGATAATAATGGCATAACTAGGAGATATTAACAAAACACGTTTATCAACCATTAATACACCAGCGTTATAATAATAAATCACAACTAAGAGCAATATCCCAGTTACAAAAGTTAAATAACTTTGCCATTTAAAGATGACTAATCTATTTAAATAATCCTGGGGTGGTGAAGTTTTTAACCTTGATAGTTTGTAAAAAAAACCTGAATGCATCAGGTATCCTTCACCATCTATATCATCACTTGTTATATTTTTATTTAAATTGTTATCTAAGTAATTAAATAAAAAACTATTACCTACCCATAGTATTGCAAATAATACATGGCCCCATCTAAGAATAACTTCTAACCATTTCATTATATAAGGTAAAAATTCCATATCTAATATTTAATCTTATCTGTTTTTTTGCTCCAAATTTCAAATGCTTTTAAAGCATCATCTCTAAGCATTTGTGTCATTTTAATTTTTCTATCACCTATTTTTTTTGGAATCTCTAAATAAATAAATGAGTCATCAAAATCTATATTTTTTGCGTCTTCTCTTGTATTTGCATAATATATTTTATCTAATCTTGACCAATAAATTGCAGAAAGACACATTGGACAAGGTTCACAAGATGTATAAATCTCACAACCTGACAGATTAAAAGTATTTAATTTTTTACAAGCTTCTCGAATTGCTACTATCTCACCATGAGCAGTTGGATCATTCGAAGAAGTCACTTTATTAGAACCCTCTGCAATAATCTTGTTATCTTTAACTATAACACTTCCAAAAGGTCCTCCAATAGTGTTTGCACTATTTATAGAAAGTTCAATGGCTTTTGCCATAAATTTTTTTTTATCTTCCATTTTGATTTTTTATTTTATTTTTAATTTTGTTAACACTCATTAAAATTCTTTCAGGAGTTGCTGGTGCATTGAGCTCTGGTGCTATCTGATAATTTCCAATTGAAGCAACTGCGTCTTTAATTGCATAAAAAACACTCATAGCTAACATTAAAGGAGGTTCACCAGTTGTCTTCGCTTTATTAACAACTTTTTCTTTATTTGATCCTTTTTTAAAAATTTCCACATTAAATTTTTTTGGGATATCACTTACTGCAGGTATTTTGTATGTTGATGGAGAAAAAGTTGTAATCTGTCCATTTGATTTCCAATTAAGCTCTTCAATAGTTAACCAACCCTGTCCTTGTACAAAACCACCTTCAATTTGACCTAATTCAAGTGCTGGATTTATTGGTTTTCCAGCGTCATGTAAAATATCAACTCTTTCTAAAACATTTTCACCTGTTAATGTATCTATGGTTACTTCTGAAACAGCTGCGCCATAACAAAAATAATAAAAAGGCCTTCCTTTAAATTTTTTTTTATCAAAATTAATTTTTGGTGTTGAATAAAAACCTGAAGACGAAAGAGAAATTCTATTTAGATATGCCTCTTGAATAATGTTTTGAAATTCAAATTGTCTATTCCCAAATATTATATATTGATCTTTATAGACTGCTTCTTGATTGTAGATCTTATATTTTTTCTTAATAAATTTTTCTAAATTTAATTTAATTTTTGCTACTGCATTTAATGCTGCAGCACCATTAAGATCTGTAGTTGATGAAGCGGCACTAGCAGAAGTATTTGGGACCTTAGCTGTATTTGTTGACGAAATATGAACTAAATTATATGGCAAACCCAAAGAATTTGCCACTAACTGAGCTATTTTTGTATGAGTCCCCTGACCCATTTCAATACCTCCATGATTCAAATGCACACTTCCATCAGTATAAATATGAACTAATGCTCCTGCTTGATTTAAATGAATAGTGGTAAATGAAATTCCAAATTTTAATGGTGTAATAGCTATGCCCTTCTTTTTAAATTTATTTTTTTCATTAAATTTTCTAATATCTGAATATCTTTTCTTATAATTAGATTTATTTTCTAAATTTTTAAATATTTCATTAATTACATTATCTTCAATAGTCATCCCATAATGGGTTACGTTTTTTTTATCTTTTTGATAAAAATTTTTCTTTCTAACTTCTATAGGATCCTTTTTTAAGTACCTTGAGATATTATCTATAATATTTTCTATAGCCATCATTCCTTGATTTCCACCAAAACCTCTAAATGCAGTTGAAGTTGGAATATTTGTTTTACATAAATTATTTGTTACCTCAATATCTGAAATATAATATGCGTTGTCTATGTGAAGCAAAGCTCTTTCATTTATTGCTGCTGATAAATCAGGTGACATTCCACAATTTGAAGATAAGTTTATTTTTAATCCTTCAATAATTCCATCATCATTAAAACCAACTTCATATTCAGACAAAAATTCATGCCTTTTACCAGTCAATATTATGTCATCATCTCTATCTAATCTTAATTTGACAGGCTGACCTGATTTTTTTGCTAACAACGCACAAATACATGCTGTCATGAAGTTTGTTTCTTTTCCACCAAACCCACCTCCAATTCTTCTTACCTCAACATTAATTGAATTACTTTTTTGATTAAACATTTTTGCGATTAATTGTTGTGTCTCTGAAGGATGTTGTGTTGAGCTATAAACTAAAAAATTATTATCTTCTTTGGGAACAACAAAAGCCGCTTGACCTTCTAAATAAAAGTGTTCTTGACTTCCTGTTGTAAAATTACCTTTTAAAATATTTTTTGATATATTTATTTTCTTTGAAGGATTTCCTTTTTTTATTTTTCTAGGTTTGAATAAGAACTGTTTTTTATTTAAAGCTTCTTTTATTGTAATTACTGGTTTTAACTCTTTATAAGTTATCTTAGCTTTTAATACTGCTTTCCTTGCAAGTTCGGTCGTTATAGCAGCAACTGCAAACAATGGTTGACCGAAAAACTCGACTTTTTTTGTTGGGAAAATTGGATCACCATCAAAAACAGGTCCTACATCATTTCTACCCGGAATATCATTTTGTGTGACTACCGAAATAACTCCTTCACTTTTTTTTACCTCAGTTAAATCTATTTTTTTAATTATTGCATGTGCTTTTTTGCTTAAACCAATAGCACCATAAATTGTATTTTTTGGTTCATTAATATCATCAGTATACTCAGCGTATCCACTTACATGTTTGTAGGCACTATCGTGTGGTCTTATTTTCTCAATATAGTTCTCTTTACTCATTTAATTAACTCTTGTTAAATTTTTAGAATTTATTTCTACAAAACATTTCATTAATAAATTTTTGGCTATCTCTAGTCTGTATTCTTTACTTGCTCTCATGTCTCCAATAGGACTTAAATCTTTTTCTAAATAATTTTTTGCTTGGTCAAAAGTATTTAAAGTAAGAGGCTTATTTTTAAGAATTTCTTCACATGCTTTTGCCCTTTTTGGTACAGCTGCCATACCCCCATATGCAATATACACTTCTTTAATTTTATTATTATTAATTTCAAAATTAAAAGAACCACAAACGGATGAAATATCATCATCAAATCTTTTTGATATTTTAAATGCTTTAAATATATTTTTTTTAAATAATGGTATTTTTATTGATCGAATAAATTCAGTCTTTTTTAATTTAGTTTTTCTATAATCTATGAAAAAATTATTTATCGGTAAAATTTTTCTTTTGTTAAAGTTCTCTATTAAAACCTCAGCTTTTAAAGATAGTAAAATTGGTAACGAGTCACCAATTGGTGATGCTGTAGCAATATTGCCTCCTATGGTGCCTACATTTCTGATCTGAACAGAGCCATATCTCTTGAGAACAGAATAAAAATCTGGATAATATTTTTTAATTTCATTTTCAAATTTGATTAGAGGAGTGGCAGCTCCAATCTCTAAGTAATTTTTATTTACCTTTATAAAATTTAATTCTTTAACTTCTTTTAAATCAATTATAAATGGAATTTTTTTTCTCTCTTTTGTAACTGTTAGAGATAAATCTGTTCCTCCAGCAAGAAAATTAAAGTTTGAGTTTTGTTTAATTATATTTTTTAAATCTTTAATATTTTTAGGCGAGAAATAAATTTTATCATCTTTTTTAATAAAAATATTTTTTGGTCTAATAGTTTTTAATAATTTAATAATTTTAATTTTATTTTTACTAAACTCATCTTTCTTATTTATCTTATTTAAACTTTTAGCTGCATCAATAATAGGTCTATAGCCAGTACAACGACACAAATTTCCTGATATTGAGTCTGTTATTAATTCGTTGTCATAGTTTTTATTGTTTTTAAACATTGAAAATAAAGACATAACAAATCCTGGTGTACAAAATCCACATTGTGATCCATGAAATTTTACCATCGCTTCTTGAACTGGATGAAGTTTTCCATCTTTAGAAACCAAATCCTCTACAATCAAAAGTTGTTTACCATTCAAAGACGGAACAAATGAAATGCAAGAATTTATTGAACTATATTTTATCTTATCGCTAACTAACTCACCCAAAACAATAGTGCATGCGCCGCAACCACCTTCTGAGCATCCCTCTTTAGTTCCAGTTTTTTTTAGTTCAGTTCTAATATAATTAAGAATTGTTTGATTTGGATCAGGGTTTTTAATTTCTAGAATCTTGTCATTTAATAAAAATTTTACTGAGCTTGAAATCACTTAACTGCCTCTATAAGTAGAATAACTCCATGGTGAGACTAATAAAGGTACATGATAATGCTGAGAAGGATCTGAAATACCAAATCTAATAACTACATCATCTAAAAATGGTATATTATTTTGTGGTGATATATTTTTAAAATATTCACCAATATAAAAAACTAATTCATATTTACCCTTAACAAAAATATCTCCCTCAGCTAATGGAGAGCTTGCTCTGCCATCATCATTAAGTTTTATTGACGTTATTTTTTTTCTTTCCGAATTATTTAAATAATATAAATCAACAGAGATACCTTTGCCAGGTTTGCCTGAATAAACATCCAAAACATGAGTTGTTAGCTTTGTCATAAAATTATAGTATCATTTAAATTCTATTCTTAAATTATTAAAAATTATATGGGAACAATAGATAACATTAATAAACTAAACAAGTCTGATTTTTTATCAATATTTGGTAATGTTTTTGAAAAAACCGAGTCTATAGCTTTAGAAACTTTTAAACTAAAACCATTCAAAGACTTTAATGATATTATTTCAAATATGTTAAATATTTATGAAAAATATGAAAAAGATAAAATATTTGAAATTTTAAACTCACATCCAGAATTAGCTGTAGCAAAAAAATTAACCTCAGAGTCTAAATCAGAACAAGCTTCTGCCAAGCTAAATGAGTGTTCTAATGAAGAATATGAAGAATTTAGAGAATTAAATACAAAATATAGAGAAAAGTTTAACTTCCCATTTATAATTGCAGTCAAAGGAAAAGATAAAAATGAAATATTAAATAATTTTAGACAAAGAATATCTAATGATATTAAAGAAGAATTCCTAGAGGCAAAAACACAAGTGAAAAAAATTGCTACTTTTCGTTTAAATGAAATAATGAATAATAGTTATAGTTAAACATTAGATTAAAAATTATAGTTAAATATATTTTATTGTTCGGCACTTATAGAAACATAATGAGCTACAGCCTCAATTTCTTCATTTGATAATATGCCCTCCATTGCTGGCATTACACCTATTCCATTTTTAACAGCCATAAGTATTCTTGAAACGTCTGGTCTGATTTCATTTAAGTTTGGGCCAATCATTGCATTAGATCCTGCATCAGAAAGGGTATGACATGCTGCACAATTACCTGCCTCAAGAAAAATCTCTTTTCCTTTATTAAATAATTCGTCAGCATTAGCATTAATAATCAAAGCAAATATCAATAATAAAAATACACTTGAAAAATTTATAAATAATTTTTTCATCATAAATTTGGTATCATAAATAAAAAAATTTAAAAAGAAGAATTTACAAAATGAAAAAGTCATTTAACGAAACAATTTTTGAAGAAGCAAACTCGTGGATAAAATTAAATCAAAAAGTTGTTCTTGCAACCGTTATTCAAACTTGGGGATCTTCACCGCGTCAAATTGGAAGTAGAATGATAGTAAATGAAAATGGTGATTTTTCAGGTTCTGTTTCTGGTGGCTGTGTAGAGTCAAATGTAATAAGTGAATGCTTAGAATTAATAAAAAAAAATAATTCATTTAAAAAAATAAACTTTAAGGTTACAAATGAAAATGCTTGGGATGTTGGTCTTGCATGCGGCGGAGAAATTTCAATTTATATTGAACAAATTAATTTATGAAAATAGAAATACTTAAAGAAATTATAAAAAAAGATGCCTCTAAAGATCGATTTGCTGTTTTAACAAACATAACAAATGGCAATAGCGAAATATTTGAGCTTGGAAAACCATTAAGTAAAGAATTTGAAAATTATAAAAAAGAAATTGAAAATCATTATAATTTAAAAAAAAACGGTATTATTAAAGATACACAAATATTTATAGAAAATCATATTAAACCAATTGAAGTAATAATTTTAGGGGCAGTTCATATTGCTCAATATTTAATTGATTTTATTAAAAATTTTAATTTTAAAGTTACGATTATTGATCCACGAAAATATTTTACGTCTAATCAAAGATTTAAAAATACCAAGATTATAAATAATTGGCCCAAGGAAGCATTTAAAACAATTGAAACAAATTCTAATACTGCATTAATTGCTTTAACTCATGATCCCAAAATAGATGATCCTGCATTACAACATGCTTTAAAAAATAATTTTTTTTATATCGGTGCACTAGGTAGTAAAAAAACTCATGGAGACAGATGTCAAAGATTAAAAGAGGCTGGATTCAGCGAGGAGGAAATTAACAATATACATGGTCCTATTGGTATTAAACTTGGAGGAAAATCTGCTCCTGAAATAGCTTTATCAATTGTTGCACAACTTGTTTTAGAGACTCATAAATTATGATTGAACTATATAAATAAAAAAAATAAGTTAATTATTATGAAAAAAGGTTACTGGATAAGCTTATATTCAAAAATTGAAAATCAGGAAAACTTAAAAAAATATGCTGAGGTGGTAACTCCTATCATTAAAAATTTTGGAGGTGTGCCTCTTGTGAGAGGAGGTGAACACAAAACTTATGATGGAGATGATTTTGTTAGATCTGTTATATGGGAATTTCCAAGTTATGAGAAAGCTATAGAGTGTCATAATTCTAAAGAATATCAGGCAGGATGGGATCTTGCAAAAAATACAACTATCAGGCAAATGCAAGTAATTGAAGGCTTTAGTATTGAATAGGTTCTGGGTCTATACTTCTCCATAAATACCAAGTTGCTGCCGAACAGTAAGGTGAAAACCTTTTTTTCAATAAGTTTACAAATCTTTCGGGTGGCAAATAATTTTTTTTATAATTTTTAGATATTGCTCTAAGCAAACCTATATCTTGAATCGGCCAAATATTTGAACGGTTATAAGTAAATAATAGTATCATTTCAGCTGACCATCTTCCAATTTGTCTTAATCGACAAAGATATACAATAGCATCCTCATCCGACATTTTTGAAATTAGTTTTGGGTTAAATGTTTTATTTAATACTTCTTGTGCTAAGCTCTTAATGCCTTTAACTTTTTGTCTACTTAGTCCACAACTTTTTAATTGAATAGTAGATAATTTATTAACAGTTTTTGCATTAATTTTATTTTTACATTTTTTTTTAAACTTTAAAAAAACTGAATTAGCTGCTGCAACACTAATTTGTTGTCCAATAATACTCTTACATAAAGAAAAAAAAATATCTTTTCTAGAAGTTAAAATAGTTTCAGAAGGCGATTTATATTTTGTGATTAAAAAAGCCATAACCTTATCCTTTTTAGATAAATATTTTTTTGCAGTATTCCAATATGTTGGGGTTTTACTCATGCCTAGCAACCGAAACTCGTTTCTTTAAAGTCATTTCTCTTTTAAAAATTATGAATGAAGAAAGAATAACTAATAGAGATCCAATCAAAGTTTTTGTTGTAGGTATTTCTTCCCAAAAAATATAACCAAAAATAATAGCAAAAACTAATGCTAAATATTTTAAGGGTGTTACTAAGCTTACTTCTGAAATTTTATAAGACTGAGATAACCATAAGTTTGCTAGACCTCCTAATATTCCTATAAATGATAGTAAAAATAGATCTGTTAGACTAGGCATTATCCAATTTTGATAAAAAGTAAAAAAACTTAAATTCATAATTGAAAATGAAAAGAAAAAACTAATTAACCAGACTGGCTCTGTAGAGGATAATTTTTTGATAGCAATAGCTACATAAGATAATCCCAAACAAAAAATTATCGGGTATATGTAAAAAAAATTTAAGGAACTAAATCCTGGCTCTGAAATAATAATTATTCCTATAAAGCCAACTAAAACGGCTAACCATCTATAAAATCCTACTTTTTCATTTAATAAAAAAATTGAAAAGATTGTTGTAAATATTGGTGCAGCAAATGAAATACTTACAACAGTAGCTAAAGGTAAATTTCTTAAAGCAATAAATATTGAAGTAATTGCTATTAATCCAGCTAAACATCTTTTAAAATGTAAAAAAGGTCTACTTGTTTTATAAAAATTAATAAACCTATCTTTTGGGATAAGAAATAATATAGGAATTATTCCACAAAAACCTCTAAAAAATAGTACTTGTCCAACAGGATAATCATCGGACCACTTAACTATCACATCCATTAGAGAAAATGCACATACTGAAATGAACATGTAAAAAAAGCCCAATTGATTTTTTGATAACATATGATTAACTTTAAATTAATTAAGTTAATTATCAATGGAAATAGCAATTTTAGGATTAGGATGTTTTTGGGGACCAGAAATTAAGTTTAGTAAACTTAATGGAGTTATCAAAACTGAAGTAGGTTATTGTGGGGGCAATAATAGCAAAACTAATTATAAGGAAGTATGCACTGGAGAAACTAATCATGCTGAAGTGGTAAAATTAGACTTTGATCCTAAACTAATTTCTTATGAAGAAATTCTTAAATTTTTTTTTGAAATTCACGATCCAACAACTTTAAATTCTCAAGGACCAGATTTTGGTTCTCAATATAGAAGTGAAATATTCTATTTAAATGAACAACAAAAAGAAATATCCGAAAAAATAATTAAAGAAGAAAATGTAAAATTTTCAGGAAAAATTGTTACCAAAATTTCATTAGTAAAAAATTATTGTCCTGCAGAGAAATATCATCAAAAATACTTAGAGAAAAGATAGGATGTCTTTAATTGATACAAATTGGTTAGAAGAAAATATTAGTAAGCTAAAAATTATTGATTGCTCCTGGCATATGCCCCAAACAAACAGGAATGGTCTTGAAGAATATAAAAAAGAGCATATCCCTAACGCAATTTTTTTTGATTTAGATAAAAATTCAAAATTAGATACAGATTTACCTCACATGTTAACTGACATCATTTCATGGGAAAATATTATGAGCAATATGGGGATTGAAAATAAAGATGAAATTGTAGTTTATGATAATTCAGATGTAATAAGTTCCTGCAGATGTTGGTATAATTTAATTTACTACGGTCATGATCCAAAACTAGTTCATGTACTAAACGGAGGATTAAAAAAATGGAAAAAAGAAAATAAAATCACAAACGATAAAAAAGTGATTAATAAAACTTCCGTGTATTCATGTAAAGAAAATACACAACTTGTTAAAAGTAAAAAACAGATATATGAAAATATTGATAAAAACAATTTTAATGTTGTTGACGCAAGAAGTAGAGATAGATTTGAGGGTAAAGTTGCTGAACCAAGAAAAGGTTTAAGAAGTGGCTCAATAAAAAATTCTTTTTGTTTACCTTTTGGAGAATTAATAAATGAGGACCATACATTTATTAGTACAGAAAAAATAATAAAAAAATTTAAGTCCATTAATTTTGACCACGATAAAAATGTTGTGTTTTCATGCGGTTCAGGTGTGACAGCGAGTGTATTGGCACTAGCATATTCGCTAATAAATGATAAATATATGCCGACAATATACGATGGCTCATGGTCAGAGTATGGAAAAAACTAATTAATGAAAACATCTACAAAAATCACAAGTATAATTATTATATTTTTCTTAATCATTGCAACTGTAATAATCGGAAGAACAATGATTGGAAATCATTTCAAAAAAAAATTTAGCAAGAGACCTCCTCCAGGAATAATTGTAACTACTACACAAGAAAGAGTTTTTGAAAATGTTATTAGTACATACGGAACAGCAACTCCAATTCAAACACAATCATTTAAAGTCGAAAAATATGAAATACTAAAACCAATTAATTTTAATCAAAAAGTTAAAAAAGGGGACGTAATTGCTAATCTTAAAAATAGAAAAATTATTGCACAATTTGATGGAGTTATTGGAAAAAGAGATTTTTCAGAAGATTTGGAAGTTTCAAAATCTTTCATATTAGTTAATCTTGAGGATACCAGCTCATTATATTGTGATGTAGATATACCTGAAATTTTTGTGCCATTTATTAAGAGGGGTTTGATGGTCGATATAAAATTTTCTGGTTATAAAAATAAAATATATAAAGGAGAGGTCGACTCGCTTGCAAGCAGGATAAGTGAAAACACTAGATCTTTAGCCACAAGAATAAAAATGGATAATATATCTGGCGAAATACTACCTGGCTCATTTTTAGAAATTTCAATTAAGTATGATGTAAGAGATGGTTTGAGCGCACCTGACACAAGTACAATAGTAGAGGGTGAAAATGTTTTTATTTATAAAGTTGATCAAAAAAACAAAGTAATGAAAACAAAAGTAACTATAGGTGACAGATATTTAGGATTTGTAGAAATTTTAGATGGATTGAATAATGGTGATAAAATTGTTGCTGAAGGAACAAAAAAAGTAAGACCAAATTTAACGATCAGACCAATTGAAAAAGGAGCCAAAAAGAAACAAGGAAACTCTGGTTGGGGCAAAAAAAATAAATCAAAAAAAGCTGGAGAAAAAAAAGGAAAATTTGATTGGTTGAAAAATATTTTTAAAAAATCTGAAAAAGAAAAAAAATAATTAAATGTATTTAACTGAAGTAAGTATTAAACGACCTGTTATAGCTTGGGTCATGTCTTTAATCTTAATTATATTTGGCATATTTATTTTTTCAGAACTGCCAGTAAGAGAGTTACCGGATGGTATTCAGCCTCCAGTTGTTCAAGTTCAAACTGATTACAAGTCTGCATCAGCAGAAATAGTTGATGAAGAAATAACCCAAAAGCTTGAAGATGTAATAGGTGGTGCAGAAGGTATTAAAAATATTGATTCAAGTTCTTTAAATGGAAGAAGTAGAATTAATATTCAATTTAATACAGATATAGATTTAGATGACGCTGCAAATGATATTAGAGAAAGAGTTGCGCGAGTTGTTGATAATTTACCTAGTGAGTCAAATCCACCACAAATTTTAAAACAAGCAGCAGGTTTCACAACTACTATGTGGGTGGCACTTTCATCTCCAACTTGGAGTGATCTTGATCTTGGAGATTATGCTGAGAGATATCTTGTAGATTCATTTTCAAGTGTTCCTAATGTTGGAAGAATTTTAGTTGGTGGATTAAGAGAACTTAGTGTCAGAGTTTGGATAGACCCTATTAAATTAGCTGCAAATGATCTTACTATTCAAGAAGTAGAAAGAGCGCTTAGAAATGAAAATATTAACCTTCCTGCAGGTACATTAGAGGCAAATAACAAAGATTTAACTTTAAATATTGATAAGTCTTACATTAACATAGAGACAATAAAACAACTACCTCTTAGAAAAAATAAAGAAAAAGTAATTATACTTTCTGATGTTGCAAATGTTGAATTCGGGCCTGTTTCAGAAAAAACTTTATTCAAAGCTCAAAGAAAAAATGCTGTAAATTTAAAAACTGTTGGAATTGGAATTTATGCAAAGAGTGGAGCATCAACAGTAGAACTATCAAGCCAAATTAAAATTAAAATTAAAGAACTTAATAAATCCTTACCGGATGGATTAAAATTAGAAATAGCATTTAATAGAGCTACCTACATTGGTGCAGCAATCGAAGAAGTATACAAAAGTTTAATTATTGCTTTTATATTAGTTGTTTTAATCATTTATCTTTTTCTGGGTAATCTTAAAGCAGTAATTGTACCAGCAGTGGCGCTCCCAGTTAGTTTAATTGGTTCATTTCTTGGATTATATATATTTGATCTTTCTATAAATATCTTTGTATTGTTGAGTTTTATTTTAGCAATTGGAATAATTACTGATGATTCTGTAATTATGACTGATGCAATTTACACCCGGATAGAAAATGGTGAAACACCACTAGTTGCTGCTTACAAAGGTTCAAAACAAATTACTTTTGCTATTATTGCAACAACATTGATTTTAATTGCAGTATTCTTACCATTAATTTTTATAAAAGGAATTTCTGGAACATTATTTAAAGAAACGGCGATAGCATTATCTTTCTCAATTGTAGTATCTTCTTTTGTAGCATTAACTTTATCTCCAATGCTAGGGAGCAAGTTCTTAAATAAAAAAGAAAAAATTAATTTCTTTGTTAAAAAATTTAATAACGGATTTAAATCTTTTACTGGATTTTATATAAATTCACTTCAATATTGGATTAATAAGAAAAAAACTATTTCAATATTTATAATCTTTATCATTTGCGCATCTGGATATCTTTTTAATTTTTCAAAAAAAGAATTATTGCCAATGGAAGATAGAGGATCTTATTTAATAATAGGATCAACTGATGAAGGTAGTTCATTTGAGTACACTCAAGAAAAAGCTCAAATAATTGAAAGTAGAATATTAAGACTATTACAGGCTGAAAATAGTCCATATGAAAGACTAATAATGAGAGTTCCAGGTTTTGGAAGGTCGGCAACAACCTATAATACATTTATTATAATTGCTTTATTAGACGAATGGAAAAATAGAGAAAAAAATAGTCAAACTGTCTTAAGAGAAGCAATTGGACAAGTAGTTTCAGTTCCTGAAACTTTTGCTTTCCCAATATCTCCTCAAGGAATAAGAGTTTCAAGCTATAACAAACCAGTACAAATGGTTATTTATGGGTCTAGTTACGAAGAACTTGAAGAAATCCAAAGTAATATTTTAAGAGAACTTAGAAAGAACAGAAATATGTCTCGAATAGAAAGTGATTACACAAAAAATAAACCCGAAGTTAAATTAATCACAAATAAAAATCGAGCTAATGATTTAGGTGTATCTACTGAAAATATAGGAAGAACTCTTGAGACACTTTACGGTGGAAAAAGAGTAACGTCTTTTAGTAAAGAAGGAAGAGAATATCCAATTATATTACAACAATATTTAGCTGATAGAAGAGATAAAGATGGTTTGTCGAAGATTTTTGTTAGATCTGAAACAACAGGAAAATTAGTTTCTGTTGCAAGTCTTGTTGAGTTTAAGGAAAGAGGAACTGCAGAAGCATTACCTAGATATAATCGTCAGAGAGCTGTTACAATTTCAGCTGCTCTCTCAGAAGATTACACGCTTACAGAAGCAATAAAATATTTGGAAGATATAATGATTAAAGTTGCTCCTCAAAATCAAGTTACTTGGAAAGGAAAATCTGAGGAACTAAAAGAAACAACAAATGAAATTTATTTAATTTTTGCTCTTGCTTTATTAACTGCTTATTTAGTTATGGCAGCAACATTTAATTCTTTTATTCACCCATTTATAATTATACTAACCGTTCCGCTTGCTGTCTTTGGTGGTTTAGTTTTTATTTTACTTTTAAATAGCTCAATCAATATATTTTCACAAATTGCTTTGATTATACTTATAGGTATATCTACTAAGAATAGTATTTTAATTGTAGACTATGCAAATCAATTAAGAACAACTGGAATTAAAATTGAACAAGCTTTAATTAAAGCTTGTCAACTTAGAATTCGACCAATCATAATGACTTCTTTAAGTACGATGATAGCAATGCTTCCCCTTGTTATAGGAAATATTGGTCCTGGAGCTGGTGAGGGATCAAGATTAGCTGTTGGTGCTACAATTTTAGGAGGAATGATTATTTCAACTTTCTTTACCTTATATGTAACTCCTACAATGTATTTAACTCTTGCTAAAAATACTAAACGAATTGATGCAGTGGATATTGAGTTAAAAAAGCAATTAGACTAAAAAACAATATATTTTTTTGTAGATAAAGAATTTTTACATTCTGACAATTGTTGCTTATAAATATTTGATTGTTTCTCTACTCTTTTAGCTAAATTAATTACTTTTTTATTATTTTTATAATTTTTATAATTTCCCCATCCTTCGTGATAGGCAATATACTGCTTGAAAGCATCTTTCTTTGAAACTTTTAAAATTTTTTCAGTTTTATTTGTATACCAACCAATAAAATCAACACTATCTTTAAATCTATTTCTAACGGCCATCTTATTTCCCGTCTCCTTTTTATATTGTTTCCATGTGCCATCAACAGCTTGTGAGTATCCAAACGAACTAGATGGTCTTTTGTAGGGAATGATTTTAAAAAGCTTTTGTCTGGGTGGTTTAGCTAACCAATCAAAATCTGACTCCATTTTAATAATTGCAAGTTGTAAATAAATTGGTGTTCCCCATTTTTTTTCTGATTTTCTTACATGCTTAAACCACAAATATCTTTCATCAAAAATTAAACAACTATTTGAAGTATTTGATGGCACCGATGAGCAAGAAGAAACCAAAAAAAATGATACAAGTAATAATTTAATTTTTAAATTTTTCATTTTTAAATATAAATAATTGAATTATTAAAAAAAATAAAACTCCAAATAAATTTCCAAATAAATCTGATAATTCAAAACTTCTTTCAGGAATTAAAATATGCAATATTTCTAAAATTATAGAGATCAGAACTAGATATATATTTAATATGCTTAATCGATTTGAATTTTTATAAGTAAAAAAACCTATTATTGACAACAGAAAAAAAGCATAGAAATGATTTGAAGATATAAAAAAATCACCTGTAATTTGAGGTTGTATTCGACAGTCATCATATAAAAAACAACCCAATAAACTTCCTGGAAATATATACAAAATTATTAAAATGAAATTAAATAGATAAAAAATAAATTTATATTTTGAGAAAAAATTAATCATTAAATTATATAGTCTTACTATATAAATTAATTTAAAAGATTAACAAATGAGTTATTTAATTTTAATAAGACATGGTCAAAGTGTGTGGAATCTTGAAAAAAAATTTACAGGCTGGGTTGATGTAGATTTAACAGATGATGGAAAATTAGAGGCTCAAAAAGCTGGGGAATTAATTAAATCAAAAAATATCAATATTGATATTTTTTATTCATCTTTTCAATTAAGAGCAAAAAATACCCTAAAATTAATAAAAGAAACATTACAAGACACAAAAAATTTTAATGAAGCATGGGAATTAAATGAAAGACATTATGGAGCTCTGACAGGGCTAAATAAAGATGAAATGAAGTTTAAACTTGGAGAAGATAAAGTCCATCAATTTAGACGATCATGGGATTTACGTCCTGATCCATTGAATAAAGATAATCCCTATCATCCTATAAATATTGAAACATATAGAACAATTCCCACTAATCTTATCCCTGATACAGAGTCTCTTAAAGATACTTATGAAAGGGTAATAAAATTTTATCAACGAGAAATTGAAAATAAAACTATAAATAATAATATTTTGATTTCTGCCCATGGAAATTCAATAAGAGCTTTGTGCAAATATTTATTTCAATTAGATGAAAATCAAATATCAAAATTAGAAATACCTACTGGTAATCCTTTATTGATTGATTTAAATAAAAAAAATGAGATCTCTAGTTGCAAGTATTTAGACGTTCAAAGAGCTAAAGATCTTGTAGTTTTTTAAAAGTTTGAAAATCAGTTAGATGATAAAAATCATTTATACTTTCAAATCCATACAACTCATTTTTTTCAATTAGTCTGTTCCATACTTGTACTATTGAAAAATTTTTAACTTTATAATTAACAAAAACATTTTTATTTAATATCTGGCAACCAGTATAGATATATTTTTTATCCTTAGTTTTTGAAATAAAATCATTTTTTAGTTCAAAATCACCAGTTAAATTTTTATCAAAACTTAATTTTTTATTTACTAGTAGGAGCATATTCATAATCTTTTTAGAAAAGTATAACTTTTCCATTTCTATAATTTCTTCTAAATATTTTTTTTTCCAAATTGTATCTGGATTAAATATTAATACATTTTCTTCATTGGTATGATTTAACATATTTAATATGCCTCCACCTGTATCTAGAATTTCCTCACCATCATCTACGATAGTAATATCACTTTTAAAATTTTTATTTTCTAGAAAATTATAAATCTGACTTTTTAAATAAAAAGAATTAATAATGATTTTTTCTATTCCTAGGCTTTCAATTAAATTTATACAAATCTCAAGTATAGTAATATCTTCTAATTTAATTAGTGGTTTTGGTATATCTAAAGTTAGTGGATTTAATCTTTTTCCAAAACCTGCACACAAAATTAACGCTGTATTAATTTTCATTTTAACTGCTTATTGTTTTTGGAAAATTAGTTTTTAATAATAATCTTAAATTTGAAAATATATCATTTTCACTCATTCTATTGTCAATCATATGCCACGCATAAGGAATTAGCTTTAAATATTTTTTTTTATTATCTCTATCTGATAATCTCGCAAATATACCAATAATTTTAAGATTTCGAAGAACAGACAATATAACAAAATCACTTCTAAATTTTTTTACGTTAATCTTTTTATTGGTTTTTAAATAATAATTATAAATTTTTTGTTTCAAAGACTTAGATGTTTTGTATCTCACATCATCAATTAGAGATGCTAAATCGTAAGTTTTATTTCCTATTAAAGCATCTTGACTATCAATTAATCCAATTTGATTATTTGAATTAATTATTAAGTTTGAAACATGAAAGTCTCTATGTACAAAAGTATCAT
>Ga0207992_1000531_pt1 | contig 19133 bp, 12 predicted proteins | sample ETN02SmetaG_FD_185788 | JGI IMG/M metagenome (GOLD analysis project Ga0207992, IMG submission 185788) | Marine microbial and viral communities from oxygen minimum zone, Eastern Pacific Ocean - ETNP2014F10-02SV255 (SPAdes) (version 2) | ecosystem: Environmental > Aquatic > Marine > Oceanic ...
CTACATAAACTAATATATTGAGGGTCCATATCTGTATTTTTCTTAAAATGATTTATATGCTTATGCATAATAGCTGGATGAAAAGATAATACTAGATCTACATCCCAATCTCTCCAAAATAACCGCGGTTTATCGTTATTTTCCTGCACTGATCTAAAATTTGCAGGATTGTAAGTAGCCGCCCATCTTTCTGACATAAAAAAGGACTCACGCATATTTTCGATTAAGTTCATCACACGTTTATCTTTATGTGATAATCCAGAATGGTTATTCTTCTGCAGCTTATCAAGCTTATCATATATATATTTATTTATATAAGGCATTGACGATATTTCTTTCCCGGGCTCTTCAAACCTATTTTCAATATCCTTTACATATTCAACATTTTTAAATTGATCTAACCTGCGAGTAAAATGAGATTTTTTGGGAACAAGAATGGTAAAAAAGAGATCATTTCTTTTTTTATTCATAGCATTTAAGAACCCATTAAGTTCCTTGCTATTGTCTTCCATGAAGACCCAGTCTATAAATACGCTATACAAAGCTATTTAAATTCTATACAAATATCTTTCATTAATCTTACACTGTATGATCACAAATAGCAATTTACCAATTTCATTAATTGCTTTTTGTCCAGATAGTTAAATTTTTCAAATTTTTCTTTGAATCTGAAAATAATATTGCGGCAACAAAAATTCCTGCAAACATAACTATTTGTCCTATAATCCCTGTATAGTATAAATCAAATGGAGCTTGTAGCCAATGTGGAAGAAAACTGTATTTGGCTAGCACTGTCCATATAGAGAACACCATTGTTAAAGCTATACCATACCATACAGATTTTTGATTACCACGTTTAGTACAAAAACCTAATAAATATAGGCCCAGAACACCGCCCATTACTACAGAACCTATTGTATTATACGTATCCTGCAATGTATTCATTTTTGAAAATGCTAATATGCAAGAACCAATAATCATAATTATCGTTGCAAATGTTGCTATGTACCAGGCAACATGCAAATAATGTAAATCATCTCTATTTGGCGCTAAATGACGACGATAAATATCATGAACGCTAACCGTGGAAATAGAATTAATACTAGAATCTAATGATGACATTGCAGCGGCAATAGCAGCCGCAATAATTAAACCAGATATACCTACTGGTAAATAATTTATTATAAAATATGGCAAAATATCCTCAGCGTTACGTTCGCCAACTAGCATTTCGTTTGCAGCTGCTGTTGGGTAGACCTGGAAATAAGCATATAATGCTGTACCCAAAAACATAAAAAAGGCCCAGATAGGAATATTTATAGAAGATATAAACATAGCTTTACGTGCTTCGGATTCATTTTTTGTTGCTGCATATCTCTGAATAATATTTTGATTTGTAACATATTCTTGAAAAAACCATGTAAGCCCCAAGAAAATCAACATAATGCCTGTTTTATTTGAAAATGACATACCCCAAGATATAGGATGTAACACTCCATCTTTTAATTCTGAAAAACTTAATTTATTATTTAATACTGCAATATCAATAATTTGATGTACACCACCAGGTAGCTGATATATGATTACTCCAATACATATCAGGCCACCAAATGCTAAAGTAATTGTCTGTATTACATCTGTCCAAATGACTGCTTCAATTCCTCCCAAAATCGTATACATACCGACTGTTATTCCAGATAATAAAATACTCTGCAAGATAGTTAAGTTAGTTACTTCATGAATCATCAGTGATAGTAGATACAATATGAGACTTATTCGTACTAACTGCCCTATTAAAAAAGTAACTGCACCGTACACTCGAACAGATGGGCCAAATCTATCCTCAAGATATTCGTATGCAGATAAAATATTATTTCGTTTAAAAAAGGGAAGGAATAAATATGCAGATGTTATAATAACGATAGGAAGTACAAGATTGGGTAAAAATCGCAACCAAGAAGTTTTAAAACTATCTGCCGGATAGGCAAGGAATGTTATAGAACTGATGGAAGTACCAATCATACTTAAGCCAATCACCCATCCAGAATACGATCTGTTTCCTACAAAATACCCCTCAGTTGTTGTATTTTTTCGTGAGAAATATATTCCTACAGAAATAATTATTAATAAATATGAAATAAGAGCAAAAACATCAAGCCAATGTAATTTCATTTAAAAATACTAGGGAATTAAAGTATTAAAATACTATATACCTGAATTAAGAATATCATGAATATGTATTACACCTCTTAATTCATCTGGATTATTATGACTATGAACAAAAAGGGATGTAATACTATGCTCTTCCATAATCTCTAATGCTTTTATTGCTAATGTATTGGTAGGAATACTTCTGGGAGTAGCAGTCATAATAGACTCCACATTTAAATTAAATAAATCATTTTCACCTTTTTCAAATGCTCTACGAATATCTCCGTCTGTAATAATTCCAATTAGATTGCCCTTGTCATTTACTACGCCTGTAAAACCAAGTCCTTTTTCAGAAATTATTAACAAAGCCTCTTGTACTTTATTATTTTTATTAATTAAAGGTATTGCATCACCCTCATGAAATATTTGATCCACAGTAAGTAATAGTTTTTTACCCAAAATACCACCAGGGTGTCTATCCGCAAAATCTTTCTCTTTAAAACCACGGCTCTCCATTACAGCTATTGCTAATGCATCTCCTAAAACAAGAGTTGCAGTAGAACTTGAGGTTGGCGCTAACCCTAAAGGATCTGCTTCCACACGAACACCGATATCTAGATGTAAATTTGTCTGTTTTGCTAAAGTTGAATCAGGTTTCCCAGTGATGGAAATTGTCTTGACCCCAATACGTTTAATTGGCTTTAATATTTCTACTAATTCAGTACTATTACCACTATAAGAAACCAAGATACAAATATCTTCCTCACCAATCATTCCTAAGTCTCCATGTACTGCATCTCCTGCATGTAAAAAAAATGCTGGAGAACCTAAACTAGCAAATGTTGCTGCCATTTTATTTCCAACATGGCCAGATTTCCCAATACCAATTACAATTATTTTCCCATTACAATTAACAATAAGATCTACAGCCATATCAAATGAATCATCAATTGTTTTAAGAAGTGAATTAAGTGCAGATATTTCTGCCTTAATTAAATTAATTGCAGACTTATTAGGCATACAAATTAAAAGGGTAAATATTCATTTATATTTTTTGATATTATTAAATAATCTCTAATCACAATCAACCTTAACGCCTTTTGTTACATATTCAACATATCCACCCTCACAATTAATCCCATCCTTAATTTCAATTTGTATATCCTTTAGTAATGAGAAAAGCTCATCATTAGTTTTTTCAGGTCTTGCTTCCCATGATTTCATTTTATAATTCGTTTGACCCATAAAGAAAAATATAAATGATGATAAAATTATTCCGGTAGTTAATCCAATAAGATATTGTTTCATTTTATTCTCCCGCTATTATATTAAATATTATTAATCAAATTGAGAAAAGTCTGGTTCTCTTTTTTGCATGAATGCCTGCATAGCCTCTAAAGCTTCAGGAGACTTCATTCTTTCTATAAAACTATCAAACTCTTTTTGATTAACTTCAATTAATTGATCAACAAAATGCTCTTTCATCATTTTCTTTGCCAAACGTACTGGGGTTGGAGCTAGTTCAGAAATATTTTTTGCCTTATCCATTACAACATCCATTAATTCCGATTGTTCAACAACTCCATTAACAAATCCCATCTCATATGCTCTTTCAGAAGTAAATATATTTCCTGAAAGTAGAATATCTGCAGCATTATGATACCCCACCAATTTTGGAAGAACAAAAGAAGTAGCAGCTTCAGGATTTAATCCAAGATTTACAAATGGCATGAGAAACTTTGCTTCTGTTGAAGCATAAACGAGATCACAGTGCTGTGTCAACGTTGCGCCTATTCCTACAGCAACACCATCAACAGCAGCAATAATAGGTTTATTATATGGTATTAAAACATCTAAAAATTCTTTCGCAGGGAATTGCACATCATTCCCATCAGACATTTTTGTCGTAGCAAACGTAAAAAAATCTTTTACATCATTTCCAGAAGTGAAATCCCCTCCTTCTCCATATAATACTATCACTCGAATTTTCGAATCTTCACTAGCTGAAACTAGTGCATCTTTAACTGCATAATACATTTCTGAACTCAATGCATTTTTCTTATCTGGACGATTAAATCCTATCTTTAAAATTGAGTCTTCTAAATTTATTTTGATATAATCGCTCATGTTCTCCCCCTAAATCAAATATTACTGATTAGTTTAAAGTCATATACTATTCTTTTTTAGTTAAAAAATAAACGAATAGTTTGTTATTAAGGGTATTCAATCGAATATAATGCAAATTGATCTAATACTTTCTGCATCAGTATCTTTGTTTGGGATAAGACATACGTATTATCAGAATTATTTAATACTATTTTATCTTCAATTATTGGCATAAACCCAACTTGATAATACCAGTTCTCTTGATCAACAGAAGGATATCTTACTTCAATAGTTGTTGATTCAACAGTGGCTTCCACTGCGACGCTTACAGTGCCAGAAAACGTAGCATCCTTATTTTGTTTTGTAAAAAATTGGATAGATAATGGGTACAGCGGGCAATCGGTAAAAGAGCCTAGCGTTACTTCTTTTGATAATGCTTCTTGGCCAATTGTAAAGAAATTATTCTCAATCTCTGATAATAGTACTTCATCTTCTAATCCTGATATAATTAGCCCTAGACAGTCAATCTTTGAGAACCCTTTGTATTCTATATTAGGAGGATCAAACTGTGCACTAATTGCACTTACTAAACATAAGATAAATAGCGATTTTTTCATGTAATTAAAGGTTAAGAAATCAAGATTCTGGCGATGGATCATCGGAAAGCAGTTCAAAGGAAGACACTACAAATATTGATTCTTCAACATGTCCTTTTACCTTTGCTTTACGTATAGAATTACAAAAACCATCCTCGGCATGCGCATCTCCAAAATCGTCGATCGCCGCTCCACGAACAAAATATGATTTTTCATTTATTCTAACAGCAAGATCGCATCCTACTTGCTCATCCATAGCAAACATGCATTGACCACAAGAGGCTTCTACAATTTGATTTAACTGTTCCGCATCTTTTGTGCTACATGCAAATACAAATAATAATATAAATAAGAATCTCATTTTAAAATCTATAGGAAGCTCTTAACCCTAATCTTCTAGGTAATCCATAATCTCTTTCTAAAACACCAATATAACTATTCTGACCAGTCCAACTAATATATTCAACATTAAACATATTTTGAACCCAAAAGTAAACATTCCACGAGCCTATTTCAAAACCAATACGAGCATCAACAAGAGTACGAGCATCATCCCGAAGGTCATTGTACTGATCTGTACTAGATAGTTGACTTTGCTTTTCATCTATAAAATCTGCTTGTAACTGCGTCACCAACATCATTTTATTGCTGATTGGAAAACGAAAGTCAGCTAAAAAATTCATCGTATATCTTGGAAAAGCTGATATGGTCTGTCCAGAAAAATCATTATCCATATCCGTCCATTCCTCTTCATCATCATATTGTCCATTATTGTTCGCATCTATATAATCTTCTCCTTCATTCCATTCTCCATTAAAAAAAGAGTCTCTAAATTCATTAAATATTGCATCCGTTATCCCAAAACCACCAACTAAGGTTAACGCATTTTGAAATAAACGAACCGAAACTTCTGTTTCAATACCTTTGATTAATGAACTTGCAGCATTGCTAATGGTATATCCTTCATATAAATCTTGAAATATTGCTCGTTGCATATTGATGTAATCCATATAAAAAAATGCCGTATTAAGATACATCGTGTTTCTACGATTGGCTGTTTTAATTCCTATTTCGTAATTCGTAATAAATTCTGGCTTAAATGGAATAGCAACAGATTCCCAACTTGATACATAATCAAGATTAAACCCCCCGCTTTTATATCCTTTAGATATAGTACCATAGACATTTGTAAGTGGTGTAGCAGCAAATTTCATACTTAATGATGGAGTTAATGCGCTCCAACTAGCAGTGCTATCAAAATGACCATCAGGAAGATTGTCCCCATCACTATCTGGTGGAAAGTGTATATAACCAAATGTAGGTAATCCATCTTGACGATATGTAAAGTCTTTATCATCTTGTGTATAGCGTAAGCCACCCGTAATCATAAATTGATCCGTTATATTGTAATCCGCTGATACAAATGCACCAATACTTTCCGTAGTTCCACCACCAAAAGGATGAACAGTTACCCCATCATATTGTCTCGCCAAAAACATAGGGATGCCAGCTCGAATATGAAAAAATAATGGTTGTGGGAATACAGGAGCATCAAGACTCTCATCCAAGTGGTAATAATATACTCCTGCAATCCAGGATAAATTATCCAATGTAGATTCTAAACGAAGTTCAGCGCTTTTTTGTTCACCTATATCAGTCCATTTACCTGTTAGTAGATTTAAGCCAACACCATCTTCATCATTAAAATATCTATGACTACCATCTCTATAACTAAAAAGACCAACAAAATTCATTTTGTTATTTATTTGATATGCTGTATTCAATGAAAGACTACGAACTAGTCTCTTATTCCACCCACTTACATCATTATTATATGATGAATTACCTTTATCTGTAATATCACCATTTGTATCAGCAAGATAAGCCATATCTTCAGGATAACGCTCATATAATTTCAACGCAAGAGAATCTAATCGTTGCCTATTATAAGTAGGAACATCACTATTGAAATGCCAATCATATACATGATCACCCATTTGTGTATTATATTGACTAAAATAATCATAGGTAAGATCAATAGTCAGTTTTGGTGTTGGTAATGCACGTAGTGCATATCGTATGCCAATATTATCTTTATAAATATCATCACTTTCAGCGTATGAGCTGGCATTGACTTGGTGTGCATCTAAATCAAAAGAAAACAATGATAACCTGTGATAAATATTATCTGTTAATTGCATATTTGTTGAAACTTTTAATTTTCGATGACCAGAATTCCCATTCTCTACTAATACAGATCCAGAAAATCCAGGCTTTGGCTTTACTGAAATTAAATTGATTGCACCCGAAATTGTGTTCCGTCCAAATAAGGTACCTTGAGGACCACGTAAGAACTCAACGCTTTCCATATCCGCAACATCTAGAACAATAAAATCTGGTCTCCCCATCACAATTCCATCTATATATACCCCTTCAGTAGTTCCCATCCCAGGGTTACGTGCTCCGCCCTCTATACCTCGAATAGTAAAACTATCCACATCTGGATTTTCTCGAACAAAAACATTCGGCACCATTGTAGTCAAATCTTCAATAGAGGTGGCTCCCATATCTTCAATTGTTTCCCTACGCATAGCAACCATAGATATTGGTACTTCCTTTATTGCCTCTTCCTTCTTGCGTGCCATTACGGTCACTTCCTGACCAAATAATTTTCCCTGATCTAAAATAATCGTTAAGTCAGACAACGCATCTTCTGCGCTATAGTTTTGACGATAAGATGAAAATCCTATATACGATACCACGATTATAAAATCTCCCTCTGCTTCATAAGTGAACGAGAATCGACCCTCAGGGTCCGAAGCAGATCCTGTTGATGTACCTTCAATTAAGATATTTGCCCCAGGCAATGGGACTCCATCCTGATCTGTTACAAGACCGCTTATTTGAACGGCTAGCAACATATTGGTTATACTGAGAATAAACACTAATTGTAATGGAATTGGAACGATTAATCTTCTCATATGGTATCAACCTCCTTGATTTATGCTACAAAACAAAATAGGATGCTTAAAGAAAAGATTCAATTAATAAAAAGAAAATAATATCCTAAGATATTCAAAGCATTTTTGTTTTATTTACCATTCGCATTATTGAATCTTCTGCATTGAATCGATGAACTCTGTCCAATTCTATCCAAGCCACATCATATGATTCATTACTAACTGTGATAGTTTCTGCTTCAGGATCAGTTTCAAATAAGAATCGAATGTCATAATGTAAATGTCTTGGTACAGATCCAATAGATGGAAATTCATGAATATCCATATCAAATATTTCTTCACTTAAAATAACAAAATTACTTAAGCCAGATTCTTCTATAGCTTCACGCTTAGAAACATTTAATAAATCTTTTTCACCATCAGCATGCCCACCCAACTGTAACCATTTTCCAATCTTTTTATGATGAGTCATTAATATTTTCGTTTTATTTGGATTTACAATCCATGCGGAACCTGTAAAATGGCCATGTTGATTATTTTTTGAAAATGGATTTTTATCAGATGATAGAAATGATAGAACAGATTGTGCAGTCGTTTCCGTAGGGTATCGCTCGCAATATTTTTTAATTAATTCTTTTAAGGAATTCATCTATAGGCTTTACATAAGGCAATAAATAATATGGACAATAATGTCATTTATTTAGTCTGCGTATTTTTCAGCTCCTAAAAAATGTAAAGAAACATATTCTTCATCTCCAACGACCCAACTATCATGTGGTAATGGAGAAACATAAAAAATATCACCCGGTTTTAATATATAGGTCTCACCATCATCAAAAGCTACCGTTGCACTACCTGAAAGGACCATTCCTAGATGTTCTACTTCACAGAAGTCTGTATTGGAAAGAGGAGAAACATCAACAGACCATTTCCAACCAGGGGAATAGGTTGCTTTTCCAATTGTCATTTTTCCCATATCTATAATCTCAAATTTACCTTTATCAAATTCTCTTATTTGGTCTGGAGAGTCAAATTTTTTCAATATTATATCAATCATAATTTTCCTTATTTATTAATTAGGATTAAAGAAATACACCCACCATCCATCTACCATTGCATGCAATATTGCAGGAGCCAAGATACTCTTTGTACGAATATATGCAAGTCCGTAAAACCATCCAGCTATACTGGACAGAATAATATAGGCCCATGGAATAGGAAACTCATTACCAAACAAATAAATATAAATAAATGGTGGATCATTATTATTTATATGCGCAAATCCAAAAATAATGGAAGAAAAAAACAAAATAAATAATGGGGATGTATTATTAAACCTTTCTGCTAGGAGATTATGTATTAATCCCCGAAATAATAACTCTTCTGGAAGGCCAGTAAATAAAAATATTCCTAAAAGTATAATAGGGAATTGCCATAAAGGTAACCAATCAGTTGTTTGGTGAATAAAGCCGGTAAGAAACCCTATAGGTATTGCAAAAAAGGCGATAAATAATCCTAAATATATACAGGAATATTTCCAATCATCTTTATTTGGCTGCAATCGATACCCCATGGTATCTAGTCTTCTAATAATCAGAAAACTATATACAATACTGTTTAAGGCAATTAATAAAAAGAATAGGATTCCACCTTCTTGTGGGATAGAAATATTCGGGACCAAATCTAACTCTATGAATAACCATACAATTAGGATTGCAGTCAAATTCATCCAGGTCATTATTTGATTATTGTGTCTATCATACCATAGTAATAACGCTGGGATATACAGATATAAGAATGACATCATAATATCAGATGGAGTTAAACGATTCTGCAATAATAAATAACCAATCGTAACAATAAATAATGCAGTTAATGGAATTAATGCAGATAGTAAATTATTTCCAAAACGGTGTCGTAAGGATTCCACGACCTTTGGATCCGACATACTAACTAATGTAAATATTAGTAATCCAAATAAAACCAGAGAGGCAACTAAAGAAACACTGATTTGATCAGCTTGTAATAGATTCATTAAAGTGAATAAAATAAAAACTACGGCAGAGAATAAGATATGAAAATTTCTTAGCTGAATTTTCACAGAATGGGTTACGAATCTTTTGTAATCAGATTGACTGTTGGGTAAGGAATAATAATATTTCTTTTAGAAAACGTTTTATAAATATCTGTGTTAACTGCATCCACTGTCCTCCCTCGAATGGCAGGCTTAAATATCCAAAACAATAATTGCAGTTTTAATCCAGAAGAAGAAAACTTTCTAAACCGCACTCTTGGTTCTGGATCTTTTAATACATTAGAGTTTTTTAATGCAATTTCTTTTAACACATCCTTTACTTCATCAATATCAGACCCATATGCTACCAACACATTGATTCGTACCCTTTCAATATCTTCTGGGCCTCCACTTTCATTAACAATCTTTGAAGAGGCAATTACAGAATTAGGAATAGTAATTTCAATATCATCTCGGGTCATAAATCGAGTGGAACGAATTCCCATCTTTTTTACATACCCTCTTTCACCAGTATCTAAAAGAATATAGTCCCCTTCTTTAAATGGGGAATCAGCCATTAAAAATATACCTGCAAATAAATTGGATACGGTGTCCTGTGCCGCTAAACCTAAGACAATACCAAGGACACCAGCAGATGCTAAAAATCCATTAATATTTATATCCCAACTTAATAGGATAAAATAAATACCAAAGGCCACAATAATTATTTTTCCAAGATTATTAAAGAGTGGCAACGTACGATGCTGTAATAATGGACTAGATGACTGTTTTGCGGCCCATTGGACTGTTAAAGAGAACACTTTGAGAAGCACAATAAACCAAATAAATATCGTTATTGTTTTAAATACACCTACTAGTGCATAATCTATATAACTAGGTAATTGGGCAACTTTTACAGAAAATGAAAATCCAATAAATAATAGAGAATAAAAAATAGGCTTATGAAATAATTCCAATATTTTATCATCAAGATCACTAACAGTTCTTCTCACGGCTCTACTTAACAAACTTGTTAGAATGATATCTGCTAATTTGGCAACAATAATAGATGATAGTGCTATTAGAGCACTTAATAATAAGGGATGATCATTAATGAGAGCAAAATTTTCTTTTATCCAATCCATATCTATCAAGAATATATTGATGAATAGTATAATATATCCAAGTTTTGAATAAATAAAAAACCCCACAATAAAGCGGGGTTTTTTAAACTACTTGAACTAAAAAATGAAGTTATTTCAATAGTATCATTTTCTTGCTTTGGGTAAACCCGTCTGCTTTTATTTGATAAATATACACACCAGCGCCAACAGGATTTCCAAAATTATTTGTTGCATCCCATGTAACAGATTGAAATCCAGCATCCATATTATTATCTACCAATTTCCTCACTTCACGCCCCATCATATCATAAATAACCATCGTTACATTTCCTGCATTAGGGATATCATAACTTATAGAAGTAGTAGGATTAAATGGATTTGGATAATTTTGGTGTAATGCAAATTGTATAGGCATATTATTATCGTTTACAGATAATACACCATAAGCATCAATGTTAAATGTTCTCCAATTTGATGACCAAGTATACTTACCATTAGTGACGCCCCAGTAATATACATATTCATACATCATACCATTGTTAGAATTACCACTTATATCAGCAAGAACCCGCTCCTCATCAGCAAACTGATTAATTCCATCAATCATCGACCAGTGTGCAACCATACTTGTTGCTTCTGAAATATTGATGTCGCTTTGGGGGCCATCTTCAAACAGAGTGGTAATACTTTCATTAGTAAGTCCTGTAGAATACATTGTAACATCTGTCATAGTTCCATGGAGATCTTCCCCATAAAACGGATCCACTCCCAAATACAAACTTTCATCAGATGTTGTATTACCAGCTGATATCATTTCTCCAACATTCTCACCATCCATATACATTGATACAATACCACTAGATCTGGATAAAACTATATGATATAAATGATTTGTATCAAATGCTCTATTTGCAGACATAACATCATCTCCAACATACGCTGTAAGTAAAACCATCCCATCATCCATTCTATTAAGCTGTAATTCATAACGATCTGAGTCCACATTGTGCTTTACCAATAATTGTTGGGACACTTGTAAAGAATCCCACCAGTCATAATGTTCGAACCATAGTGATATAGTAAAATCAGCTGTACCAAAATTCAAATTATCACTATTCGGAACTTCTATATAGCCACGATCGAAAGCCAATGCTGGAAAAAGTTCACCATCTGACGCAACAACTTGCCAATCAGTCCAGCCAGTGCTTGCTCCAGCCGCAGAAAGAGCTGCCACTATGTTCTGGTTAGAAATACTTGCTGAAGTTGATCCCAAGAAATCCAGCACTGGTCCTGGATAGTATTCAGTACCATCTGGGAGATTGATAATCGGATAAAATATAAGTGAATAACTTACATCATTGCCCTCTGGATCCGTAGACTCTTCCCAAGAAAATGTAGTGCTTTGATTCAGGTTTGACTGATCAATAGTTAATGTATAATCATTCTCTGGCGACAGTAGGTCAAATTCTGTTGGATTCAAGTCTGAATTCATAATCCAAATACTACCTTGTTCAATTTCCCAATATGGGCTATGTGCATTCAATACACCTTGAACAACATTTACTGGAACAACCCCTTGTGGAACATTTTCATTTACTTGAAAATCAAGAGTAAATAATGCGCCAAGTTCTGACATGTGGACACCATTAGCGCCCGCCATGGCAACATACAATACAGAATCCGTATTATTAAAATCCATGGACCAACCATCAAAGGATGGATCAAGAGAAATACCAGTAAAATCTACAGGATGATTCTGAAATCCAGCAAATTGAAATTCTGCTGCGTTAAGGACCCTCTCTTCTCCTTCTGGATGTACTAAATCTTGAAATCCTTCAGTAGTTATCCAGTTCAACGATACATATGCTCCGCCAGCATTTTCATAATATTCTAGGACGACTTCATGATAACCCTGTTCTAAAGTTACATCTGCATAAAAATTTGCTCCGCCAAATTCAAACCATTGATCAATTAAAGTATCCCCATTTACCATTAAACGAACGCCATCATCACTCCATGTTTGAAATTGGTATGATCCTTCTTCATTCGCATAAACATCTCCCGTCCAGCGGACTTGAAAATACTCAGCTTCCATACTAGGGTCTGGAGCACCTTGATCCCAATAAAAATCAATAACTGGATCTTCTCGAGTTAAAACAAGCTCCCCGAAATCTGGTGATGGACCTGGATTTCCTTGATAATATTCACCTGTAAAACTACCTGCGCCTAGCATGTATCCTGCAGCATGAACATTAACAGCAACAGAAACATTTTCCCCTGGAGCAGCTTCTTCTTCCGATACTTCTATATGTGCAACTTCTTCATCAGGTATACACAACTCACATTGATCAAATGTATCCATAACATAGTCACCATCTTGATCTAAACTCCATTGTCTATTCGCATAACCACTGTAATCTGTAAGAGGTGCACAATCCGCGCCATTTTGCATATCATCTAGCAAGTTCTCCTGGTAAGACCAATTATCCACCATATACTTATATTCTACGGATGAATTAGGGGTTACGAACTCCATCGTGAAAATACCATCTCCATCAGGATCTGATAAATCATTCCATCCTTCACTACCACACCAATTGCAAAATGGTCCTGTGACAGTTACAGTAGAAAAACCGACTGGACTACAACGCATATCTACATTCATTTCTATGGTGTTTTGAGCGGTAAGAAATACCACAGCACCCATCGTAAATGCAATAAGCTTTTTGGAGTATCGCATAGAATTAATTAAAACAGTAAAAATGATTTCCTTAAACATAATATTCTCCATTGAAGTTTTGTTTATCCAATTCAAGTATCCTTAGATTACTTCAATAGTAACATTTTTTTCGTTTGATGAAAATCACCTGCTTTAATACTATACAAATACATACCAGCACTTACTGGTGCACCTTTGTTATTGGTTGCATTCCATAAAATAGTCTTAAATCCAGGTTCTTGATATCCTGACACCAATGTTTTCACCTGATTGCCAAGCAAGTTATAGATGGTAATAGTCACATTACTTGCTTCAGGAATATCATATAATATCCTAGTAACCGGGTTAAATGGGTTTGGATAATTCTGCTTCAAAGCAAATTCATCTGGTATCCCTACACGATCATCCGTACTAAGCGATCTGGAAAGAGTTGCTTTAGATGCCAACTTTATAACTGGCAATTCATTCACACGCAGATCCATTAAACTAATTTCTGTTTCATCGATAGTCGCTTCATCATTAGAAGCAAATCGAAGTTTAGCTACCAATCCATTTTCTGCGATAGCTGAAGCACCAGCTAATGCAAATTTGATGACTCCACTTTCGATTACTAACTCTTTCATGAAATTGTTAAATGGCTGTTCCCATACCACATTCTGATAGGAAATATGTGCAGGATTATATTCAACAATACCTTCAATAGAATACACATTGGAGGCTTGATTAAAGTGAATTGGCACTTCAATAATATGCCCTGGAGCAAATATTTGATCATGAATACCAAATTCTCCCGTCGCAAGTAAATGACCTCCGTCCGAAGTATCATGAGGTAATTGATCAATCAAATGCACAACATACTGAAGAATCACCGATGCATCTAGTGCCGTTAGTTCTGTATCGCCAGACACATTACCAGAAGACTCTTGTAACTCGTCAAGCTCGATAAAACCAACCGCATCCTGTAAAATTAATCCGGCATCATACGCTTGAACGGATGCATTAAAATCTACATCACCAAATAACGTATCAACGGATACAGCATTTGATTTTATTTCTGTTGCGCTTGATCCAAATACATCTACACAGGTTAACGAAACTGAATAATGACCTGGTTTCAAAAATGAATGAACAGGATTTGCATCATGGCTCGTCATTCCATCACCAAAATTCCAATTATATTCAGATATATTTTCACCCGTAACCGTATTTGTAAACGATACCTCTAAAGGATAAGCACCGGAATCAGCTGATAATGTAAAGTCTACAGCTAATGGCTGAATAATCGCTACACTACCATTTTTAACATTATATCCAAAGCCGCCATCATCAAATACCGCATGAGCCACATTAACAGGAGCAACAACGGCTGAAGCAGTAGCTGGAGCAGCTAATTTCACCCATAACAAAGTTCCTGTTCCGCTCACTGAGTTCGCACCAGCCGCTGCAATATACAAGGAGGTATCTGTAGCATTTGTTGCAAGAGCCCATCCTGCAGCGCCGGCCAAACCTTGACCCATTTCAACACTAACAACATTCAAATTATCTTGGAATCCCGTTAGCCTTAATTCTGCTGAAATAACACTGGTATCTAAAGGAACAACTACGTCAACGGCAACCAGTACTGTATCGCCAATAGCCACATATGTATCTTCCACATCAACTTTCACAGGACGAATCATAGGACTGGAAAGCCAGTTAGAGTAGTCTACTTCTGATCGACTGTTTGAATCCCAATAATCATAAATCCTAGTTATGTTTGCACGAGACCCTAATGAATCCATCTCCGCCGTAACTCGTGGTCCCCAATAGTTACTAGTCATATCAATCAGATCGCTGCTACCTCCACTCGCATCCACCCTAACATAGTAGTAATTATTGCCATTCAGATGGAAATCATCATTTAGGAAGTTATTATTATTAAATACTACACTACCATTACCATTATAATCATAATTACCTATGCTAATTATTCCATTATAATAATAATCATTAGGAGTATTCACAAAATTAGATAGCTCTACCTTTACTTGAGAATTACTTTGATTATTATTAATTCGCATCGCTTGGTCTCGACCGTCTTTAATATCTAAATTCTTAAAATGCATTTTGGAATGATTATTATATTCTAGCTGAATAACATCATCAATAGAATTATGTAATTGCACATCGCTAACATGGAGGTTTGTATAATTATTATAACGAAGCGACATTGCATTATCATTAATTCCAGGAACTTTCAAATGATGAACATGCACATTAACGGAGTCATTTGATTCCCCTCGCATATAATGAATATATACAGCATCAGTACCAGTTTTAGTAATTAATATATGGTTAAGATGAACATCACCATAACGATCTCGAATTTCCAATGCAGCGTTTGCATTATTTTGATTTCCTGCATTAGCTATATGAACATATGAAAGAGATATTGTAGTATTTATACCTTGGTTATGAGCTGAGTTATCATTCTCAAATGATATACTTCTCCAGCCTCCATTTCGATCATGAACACCACGAAAAACAATTGAATCTTGCTCTGTTCCTACTGCATGCAGTTTTCCGCGCACATAAAACCTGGCATTGGAATTCATTATAAGTTCTACGCCTGGATGAATGTGTAAACTATCATAGTCATTAACATACATATCTCCTGTGACAACATAGGGAGAATTTTCAGCGGTAAGAGCGCCAGTCTGAGAACCATACATACCTCCATAGGGTACAGAAAAATCAACCGACTCTGAGGAACCCCAATCATTCACTGGGTCAACATAGGTCATGGTAACAACATCTTGACTAGAAAGATTAAGAACACCATCTGTTCTCATCAATGGGGCATTCTCCTCTTCTTCATAACGTATGATCGCTGCATCTAAATGTTCTTTATCAACATCCACTATTGCCCGATCCATAACTTGCACTTCATCCCATAAAGGATTTTCAATACGTACTTGTGCAGCTCTATTTTGAACCTCATCATTATACTGCTCGTGCGTGCCTTCATATACGCGGAATGTTCCATGGCTTAAAGCAACGGAGCCCATAAACACACCTGAGTTACCTTGTTCATTTAAAGTAATCGTTTGACCATCACTACCTCTAAGAGTCTCAAGCAATACCTGCAAGGTGTCTCCTCCAGCTACGCCACCATCAACATCGGTCACACGCAAGTGAAGTGTATCTAAATTTGTTCCTATACGTTCTATTAAATTTCCATCTTGATCAAGAAAAGATAATTCTGCAGTATTTCCAGTAGCAACTGTAGCTCCAACGTAATCAGCATAGTTAACTAATGGATATCTAGGATCATCATACCCATCTCGGAAAAATAGGTGATTTCTAGGATTTGATCCTGCATTCATGGAATCCGTGGCTGCTAAGCCCCAATAATTTCCTCGAAAATCAACTGGAAAAGCGCCTCCATCATCATCAAATCCCCAACCATATAAGTCTACTAGCCGATAACTATTACTACTATTAACTGTGTCACGAATGGTGTTTTGATTAAAATGTATTTGAACATTTGGATCCATGTAATTATTGTACGATAGCGCGATTTCATCATAATCGTTATGTTCAATAGTAGAGTTGGTAACATTGAGTTCCATTGGATAGTATTGAGAACTCATATGGAAACCTCTACGATTTGAATGGATATGAAGACTATCAAAATCCAGATCCGTGTAATTATTATAATAAAGTGATATTGCATAACTATCATTATGATGAATATTTAAGTTGCTTAATTCTATTGTACCCCATTCTTGGGTATTTTCATCATTATTATGGTTGCTGTTGTAATAATTATAGGCCATAGTTATTGCAACATCATCGGCACCAGTAATTTCACCATGTGAAATATGAATAGGATCACCATACCGTCTATCACGAAGAGCTAACGCGCTTCGCTCCCATGAGCCTGTACCACCATTTTTAATTGAAAAGTAGCTCAATGTAAAACTTTTTGCATAACTTGCACTATTCGCATGCACTCCACCCCATTGGTCATTGGCGACTAAAGGAACAAAGTGAATGCTATCTCTAAGAGCACCTACCGCGTGAAAATATCCTTGTATTTCTATTGAATACGGTCCAAAAAATTGCATTGTGACACCTGCTTCAATAGTTAAACTATCCTCTTCTTCAACAAAAATATCACCCGTTACTACATAAGGGGAGTTTGCAGCCGTTAATACGCCAGTAATATTCCCAGAGATACCTCCATAAACTGTTATTTTTGATCTTGTAGCTGCTGCGCCAAAATCACCGGCAGCATCCGTATAGGTTACAGTAATTAGTGCGGCACCAGCAACATCTAACGACCCATCATCTCGACTATTATTTGATTGTGGATTATTATAACGTTCAACAGCATTTTCAAAATATACATCATAAACTGTAGTTCTTGCACGAGACTCCACTTCATCATCACTCCAGTAAGGAAACTCTTGGGAAACATTTTCCATTTCCACAGCGACATCTGCAAGGAACTGCTCTTCATCTTCTATAATTCGAAAGGTGGTTTCGCTCAAATTAAGCGATCCCGAAAAATGTCCAGGACGATCAGTTGACTCCGTTAATGCAACGACCTCATCATCCGCATCTACACTAGATGTAACTGTAACAGAAGCAGAACCGGTAGCTGCAAGATCTGGATCAAACAGATGAAGATTAATCTGTGTAGTCCCAATAGGAACATTATTACTTAAGTCAGCCCCAGTTGCACTGCTAATTAATACTTCGCCAGTAAAACCAGCATTGGAAGTATTTGCACCTGCAAAGCCAGCATAATTAACTAGCGGATTATGATACGCTTCATAATAGTCATATATATCATCTATATCTTGCGGGTTGGTGCCAGAATTCATTGTAGCAGTAACTGTAGAGCCCCAATCATTTAATCTAAAATCAAGCGTTTGACTTAGATCATCATTATTATCACAACAATCATATGCATATACTGCATAATCATTTTGATTATCTCTTACAATTTTACTATTGCGCATACTAAAATTTTCAGGCTGTTCTAAATAGCGCACTTCCACTTCACTGCCTGAATTCGTATGAAAGTCTCCATTTCTTACTTTTAGTTTTGAACCACTTCGAAGATAATAAATATGTAAGCCAAGACCGTTATTATTTGCTGAACGAAGCGAGTCTATAGAAATCATTGAATTATCCTGATTATAGGATAGGTCCACTCCAGTCGAATTATTATTATGAACATTCAAAGAGTCCATTTTAATTTCGACTTCGTAGTTATATTCAGCACGGATTCCCCGTTGACTATTATTATGTACATTGAGATTACTTAAATGGATATATGGCTTGGTACCTGGCAGCCCGTAATTTGGATTCCTGCGATTATCGCGAATATTTACACCCTCCTGGCTTGAGCCATGAATTTCTCCATGACTAATCATCACACTATCAACACCAGAATTATTAGACTCTTTATTA
>Ga0207992_1000535_pt1 | contig 19041 bp, 20 predicted proteins | sample ETN02SmetaG_FD_185788 | JGI IMG/M metagenome (GOLD analysis project Ga0207992, IMG submission 185788) | Marine microbial and viral communities from oxygen minimum zone, Eastern Pacific Ocean - ETNP2014F10-02SV255 (SPAdes) (version 2) | ecosystem: Environmental > Aquatic > Marine > Oceanic ...
AACAAAGAAACACCATTAGTTAGACTTCCTGGCTTAGCAAAACATTTAGGAGTAGGTAATATTTTACTAAAAGATGAAAGCCGTCGATTCGGTCTTAATGCATTTAAAGCTTTAGGGGCTTCATACGCAATGCACAGACAAATAAAAAAAAACCCACAAATAAAGATTTTTTGTACAGCTACTGATGGAAATCATGGTCGAGCAGTAGCATGGGTTGCTAGAAAATTAAAGAGAAAGGCAGTTATTTATATGCCTAAGTGGACAGTTACAGCAAGAATAAGAGCTATAGAAAAAGAGGGAGCAGAGGTACATGTAATAGATCAATCGTATGATATTGCTGTAGAAATGGCTAGTGAGCGTGTAAATGAAGGCAATAAGGATGGTGACTGTCTTTGGTCCTTGATTCAGGATACAGCTTGGGATGGGTTTGAAGAAATTCCATTGGATATCATGAAAGGATATTGGACGGAAATGTATGAAGTAACCCACCAATTAAGAAAAGAGACTGTTGATGTACTATTTCTTCAATCAGGTGTGGGAAGTTGGGCTGCTTCGATTCTGGGATATATAGCAACACAATGGAATCATCCACCAGTATGTATAAGTGTGGAACCGCATTCAGCTAACTGTCTATATGAATCAATTAAAACTGGCAACAGAGTTATTGTTGAAAATAATAAAACAACAATTATGGCAGGTTTAAATTGTGCTTCTGTATCAACTTTAGCATGGGATATATTAAAAAATGGTTTATCAGGGTCTATGTCGATTACAGATGAATTATCTAAAGAAGCTATGAGATTACTAGCTTATCCAGTATCCGGTGACCCTTCTATTACATCAGGTGAATCAGGTGCAAGCGGATTAGGTGGGCTAATTGGACTATCGAAAACAACCAAGTATAAGGACTTAAAAGACAAATTTAATTTGAATAAGAATTCAACTATTCTGATAATTAATACTGAAGGTGATACAGATCCAACCAATTACAAAAAAATTATAAATAATATTTAGTATATCATCTTTTTTTATTATCAATAATAAAAAAATAATTAACACCTTAATTTGTAGAATTGTATTTTTAGAATATTATTTATTTTGTTAATAACAGAATGAAAGCAATAAATAAAAAAATTATAATAATTATGATACCTATTTTCATTTCTTTTTATTGTGATGAAAATGGTGATGGGAATAATATAAATGGATGCACAGATACTCTAGCAACAAATTATAATAATTTGGCTACTAATGATGACGGAAGTTGCGAATATACACTTAATGGAGTTACACTAAAATGGCTTCGAACATTTAACTCGTCTGATGGGGTATATTTTACTGAAGGGTGGAGTGTTGAACCTACCTCAGATGGTGGTTTTATTATAGCAGGCGCAGCTGCTGGCTATGTTGGTCTTCTGATTAAAACAGATTATAATGGACAAAAAGAATGGCATCAAGTGTATAATAATTCAACATCTTTGCATAGCGCAAGTCAAACATCAGATGGTGGATTTATTGCTACTGGATATTATGAATGCGACACATCTGCAGCATGCTATCCAGACATTTTTCTTGTAAAGACAAATAGTACAGGTACAATTGAGTGGGAGCAAATATTTGGTAACGAAGAAAACAATGATTGGGGAAGAAGTGTTATTGAGACACAAGATGGAAATTATGTTTTAACTGGTACATGGAATGATGATGGGTGGAATTCCAAAGCTTTATTAAGGAAATATAGTAATACGGGATCTCTTATTTGGAGTAAAACCTTTTCAAGTTCAGATGCAAATGAAGGGTACTCTGTTATTGAAACATCTGATGGAAATCTTGTTTTTGCTGGGTATTCAGGTACGCAGCATGGCGCATATAATAATTTTATGGTAAAAACAAATGCGGATGGTGGACAAATATGGAAGAAAAAGAATCAATCAGTTGGTGATGCATTACTTTATTCTGTAGTTGAATCACCAAATGGAGGATATACTGCTGCAGGATTTTGTAATAGCTGGAGAGCAAATTCAATCATAAAGAAGAGTCAATCTGGTGGAACTCAATGGCAAAATTGTTTTGTCGAAGACGGAAGTAATTATGGTTTTTATGACATTGTTGCTTCTTCAAGAGGCGGATATTATTTAATTGATGAGCGATCTTTTTTAACAAAAATAGATGATGAGGGTACAATGATTTTTAGTACACAATTATACCAAGTAAATCAATCAATTATTGAATTAGAAGATGGAGATATCGTAGTAGGTGGATATGGATTTAGAGAAGGGAATGATGGTGGTGCTATATCTTTAATACGTTTGGACCCTTCTCAATTTGAATGATTACTTATAGAATAAAATGAAAAACCTTTTAGTCTTTGTATTAATTCATATCTCACTATTTGCTCATGGTGTTGCTACAGGTGATCAAGGGTACATTCAACAAATTAGTGGAATTAATTTTGTACCATTTATGTATTTAGGTGCAAAGCATATGGTAACAGGGTACGATCATATTCTGTTTCTTGTTGGGGTTATCTTTTTTCTTTACCGTTTAAGAGATATTGGTTTATATGTTAGTCTATTTGCAATAGGTCATTCATCCACGCTGATTTTTGGTGTTTTCGCTGACATTAATATTAATGCTTATATAATTGATGCAATAATTGGATTATCTGTTGTGTATAAGGCATTAGATAATCTAGGTGCATATCAACAATGGTTTGGAATTCAGCCAAATACAAAAATAACTACATTAATTTTTGGATTATTTCACGGTTTTGGTTTAGCAACAAAAATTATTGAATTTGATATGGATTCGAATGGTTTGTTAACAAACTTAATAGCTTTCAATGTTGGAGTAGAAATTGGTCAGTTATTGGCGTTATCAGCAATTTTAATATTAATTAGTTACTGGCGTAAGAATCCTAGTTTTATTACTTACGCATATTCAACAAATATTATATTAATGGTCCTTGGATTTATGCTCACTGGGAATCAACTATTAGGATACTTTAATTCTTAAAAGGACAAAATGATGTTTAATTCGCAACAACCATCTGAAAAAGATTTACCTACATCTACACAACTTTTAAAAGCCACAGTTGTTGCTATTGCTGTGGCATTCATATTAATAGTTATTGTGGTGTTGCCAGCTGAATATGGTTCCGACCCAACAGGTATGGGTAGAATATTGGGTTTGAAGGAAATGGGCGAAATAAAAATGAGTCTTTTGGAAGAGTCTCAACATAAACCAGCTCAAGAAATAACTGCATCTTCAACTGATGTTTATCATAAAGAAGAAACTATGGTTAATAATGATGTTGTAGAGCACACATTAGAACCTGGGCAAGCAATTGAAATTAAATTGGAGATGATAAGGGAATCTTTAGCTCAATACGAATGGAGAACAACAAAGGGTGGTTTAAATTATAATTTACATGGTGATGGATATAAAGGAACTGAGCATTTTGTGAGCTATAAAAAAGGGAGAATGGTTTCTTCAGATAGTGGAGAGTTAAAAGCAGAATTTGATGGGTATCATGGTTGGTTTTGGAGGAATAGAGAAGATTATCCAGTCACAGTAAGATTACAAACTTCTGGCGATTATATTCAAATTAAACAAATGTTATAATAATTGTTTTATGATTTAGGATTAAATACGTTTTTTCCTTCAAATAGTTTTGTTCCATTAACATAGCTATAATATTTCCTACATTCACATGAAAGGTATTCAATATCAATTGGTTGAAACTTTCGTTTTGCCTCGGGCCAATATTCTCTTTGTATTTTAATCATGCGATCGCACGTTTGTTGATGATTATCTAGATCAAAATGTTTTTGCAGTCTATCTAGATAAGCTACTGCTCCAATTCCTGTTGGAACATGACTACTTGGATCGATTATATCTGGTCTAAACCAAGCAATATCGATAACGGCCATAAAAATTGGAAAATCATTTTTCATTTGAAATTGATTATTTACCAATTTTGTTGCAGCAATTACATCACCTTTTGCTTCAGTAATCATATTTATCAACGGTTCTTTAATTCTTTCAAAAAGAATAGTGGCGGTATCTATTCGATTATATTCTTTTCCATTCCACTTAACGTGTTCAACAGGATAAGCGGTTGTATTACACCAAGGGTCAAGATTATGTAAAGTATTTATTAATTCATTTTGTTGAGATAGTATTGATGATGTTAATTGATTAAGTGTTTCTTGTCTATTACACCATCTAGAAAAAAATAAAGCATGAATTAATGCAGGTAAATCGTTTTCTAAATTTTTGGCAAATTGCAGTATTGCTTTACTACCACGGTCATCTTCACGAAAAACATTTAAAAACCTACCTCGTTGAAAGATAGGATCATTTGACCAAGGAAATTCATCCCCATTATTTCTCTTGATACGGATATTTTCTCTTTCTTTGCAAAAATTAAAGAAAGCGATAACTGGATCTTCTATTATTAGTCCATCTAGTGCTGATGCATATGGATTATCTAATTGATTCATATTTCAAGTGATTTTATAAAATCTGCTGCTCGATTAGCGCTTTTTCCATCATTAAAGTAAAAGCAGTTATGTAACATCTTATTATATTGATCAAACGTGTTATTACTAAGTTCATAATTTATCATTGAGCAAATATCATTCTTATTACTCTGATAGGTTTGCACAATATCTAATATGTTTAGATCAGTGGGCATACTATGAAGTTGATCATAATCGTTATCTACAATTATGATTGGTTTACGTGTTATTAAATATTCATAATTAATTGAGGAAGTATCACTGATCATAAGATCAGATATTGCAAAGTCATTCATTGTATTGTTTTTAATAATTTGAGCAGGATTTGAGAAGTATACATGTTTTAACCCATTTAATTTTGCCCATAATTTTAATCTAATAATGTAGCCCCTATCTTCAAAATGCGGTCTAATTATAAGATTATGCTCTCTACTAATTTCTTTACAAAATTTCTTACCGAACTTTCTAAGTGTTCCATCACCCCACTTCCAAGTAGGTGCGTACAATATATTTTTTCTCGTTTTATCTTTTATACCCAAAAATTTTAAATATTGATCTTTATTAATATTTAAGTATTCATCAAATTTTGGATATCCTATTTTAATTAGTTTTTCATCAGGAATATTAATTCCGACGTCTCTTAATTTATGTAAATGTTTTTCACCAGAAATAAAATGATAATCATATGTTTCTAAATCATGTGCTGAGCCTCCATATTTTTTATCTCCAGCACCATGACCAATAAATATTGAAATAGATATATCCTGATTATTATTTATAGTTGTATTGGAACATGATACAATAACGCCATTCAGATCTAGTTTTTTTCTAATATCTCTAATTATCACATTAGGAGTATTTAACGATCTGTTTTCTGTTGAATTATTGGCAGAATTTGCCATGTAAAATTTGAACCTTAGAAATCGATTGAATTTATTTACAACAAATGTACCGCCAGTCTGTGTAAAAACTGGTTTTATATGACCATATTGATATACTTGATTTGCGTAATAGTATATATTCAATTATCAGAACCTAATATTTTATTTATTCAAATAATTTTCGATTCTTATTTATATAATCCAATGCTTCCGGTGTATCAATATCAATCCATATACTATTCTCAATATTTACACCTCCAAGACCTTGATTATTTATTAATATGTTGCACGCATCAGATAATGAATATTTTCCACTATCTTTGGCTTCCTGTAAAATTGAGAAAAATTCATATTTACACTTAAATATTCCACAATCTACTGCATTATATTTTAGTAAATCTTTTGACATTTGACTGACTAAATTAGAATTTCTATCGATTATTAATTTCATGGCATCATCTGGATCATGTATAGCATCAGTTTTATAATCGGCACCCACATTTACTGTTATATTTGTTAAATCACTATTCTTTATTTTTAATAGTAAATCATCATTATAAAAGTGATCACTCATAGAAATCATAAAATCATGATTCTGAGGGATATTATTTTTTGATGCTAATACGCTAATTCCATTGGGCAAATTCCAATCATCATTATATGCTAACTCAATATTTATATCGAATTTATTATTTGATATAAAATCATGTATTATATCAGAATTATGGCCTGTAACTATAACTATATCTGAAATTCCTACAGTTATAGAGTTTTGTATGATATGTTCTAGTAAAGTTTTATTAAATACTTCTATTAATATTTTTGGTAAACCTTTTGATATAGATGATATTCTTGACCCTCTACCTGCAGCGATGATAACGAGTTTCAATTAATTAACTTTTATAATAGTCCAAGCCTAGATGAGTAATAAGGTCTTCACCCATAATATGGCGTAAGGTATTTTTAAGCTTAGCAAGCTGAACAAACAGATCATGTTCAGGATATAAAGTTGGTAAGCACATAGGACTTTTAAAATAAAAAGATAACCATTCTTGGATACCACTCATTTCAGATCTTTTTGCCAGATCAAGAAATAGTACTAAATCAAGAACAATTGGTGCCGCTAGAATGCTATCTCTGCATAAGAAATCAACTTTTATTTGCATTGGATATCCTAACCAACCAAAAATATCAATATTATCCCAACCTTCTTTATCATCACCTCTTGGGGGATAATAATTAATTCTCACTTTATGATATAAATCACTATATAAATCAGGATTTTTATCAGGTTCTAATATTGTATCTAAAACACTTAATTTGCTTTCTTCTTTGGTTTTAAATGCATCCGGATCATCAAGAACTTCTCCATCCCTATTTCCAAGTATATTTGTTGAAAACCATCCATTTATTCCTAGTTGTCTAGCTTTTAGACCTGGAGCTAGAATTGTCTTCATTAGCGTTTGACCAGTTTTAAAATCTTTTCCAGAAATAGGACAGTTAGTTTCTTGGGAAAGTTCTACTAGAGCTGGAATGTCAGCTGATAAATTTGGAGCACCATTCGCATAAGGAATTCCTAGTTTTATTGCTGCATAGGCATAAATCATACTTGGAGATATGTCAGGATGATTATTCTCCAAACCTTCTTCAAACTTTGATATACTAGAATGAACATCAGAAGGCTCTAAATATATTTCTGTACTCCCACACCATATCATTACATTAGAGGTTGCTCCTGATTTTTCATTAAAATCTTTTATGTCATCCATTACTTGTTCAGCAAAGTCCATTTTGTTTTTTCCAGTCTTTATCCAATCGCCAGATAACCTCCGCACAAACTTTTTATCAAAAACAGCTTTATATACATTTATTGCTTCGAGATCCGATTTAAGTTCATTTAATAGATTTTTATCTAAAACCTCAGATCGAATACTGATTTCATAAACATTTTCATTAGCAATATCCCATCCACCAAAAACTAAATTGTTTAAATTAGATAGGGGTGCAAAATCTTTTATTATTGGAGATCGATCTTCAGTTCTTTTCCCTAATCGAATAGAGCCCATTTGGCTCATGCTTCCAATAGGTTTAGCCAATCCTTTATTGCATGCTATCACTCCACAAATAAATGTACTAGCGACAGCACCCATGCCAGGAATTAGTACTCCTAATTTTTCATTATTATTATTTTTCATAACTGTAAATCCTATATGATTATTTGCTTGTGTAACATTCTATGAATTTATTTATTAATTATTAATGTTTTTTATAATAAAAATAAAAAATTAATTATTCTGAATATCCTTCTAATTCTCTTGCAGATGGATCTGTAGTGGAAGCCCACTTTGGCATCCAGTAGTGTGGTATCAAGTTATTTTGATTTGTAAAAAAGGAATCAAAAACTTTACGATAGTAATAACTTTCTTTCATCTGTGGAGGACAATGTTGATAGTTATTCTTTTGTTCTAGAAATTCTTGATCTGTAATTATATCATCAACATGATATTGAATAATTTTGTGCCAAGACTTTTTTTGAGAACTTACACCATCAGAAAAAGCGCATTTTCTTCGCCAAAGAACTTCATTCGGTAGAACATTATGATTATGAAAAGCTTTTCTTAATAAATGTTTTTCTAATCGATCAATACCATCAAATTGTTTTAATTCAGCTGGTATGGATAAATAATATTTAACAAATGATTTATCTAAAAAAGGAGTTCGAGCTTCTAACCCATTACAGCTTATACTTCGATCCGATCGTAGAACATCAAAATAAAATATTTCTTTTATCAAACGCTCACTTTCAAGCTGCAGATCATTTGAAGATGGTGCATTTTTAAGATAGACGTATCCGCAGCAAACTTCGTCGCTCCCATCTCCATTAAATATTACTTTACAATCTGAATTTTCTTTAATGTATTTAGACACTAAATAATTCCCCACACTTGCTCTTACTGTTGTCGTGTCATAGGATTCAATATTATAGATAACGGTTTCTATGGCATCTAAAAATTCATTTTCAGAAATCTCAATTTGATGATGCTTTGTATTAAGATAATTGGCAACTATTTGTGAATATTCTAAATCTATACTTCCTTTCATACCGATTGAAAAGGTATTTAGCTGTCCACTTTGTTGGTATTTTGATACTAAACTTGTAATTAAGCTAGAATCAAGACCTCCAGATAATAAACATCCTATTTCTCTTTCAGACATTAGTCTCTTTTTTACTGCATTAGTTAATAGACTATTTATTTTATCACATATAATATCCTCATCGAATTCATCTATTCTATCTGCTTGATAATAGAAATATCTATTATATTGATTAATATTGTTTGAACTCCACCAAGTACCGGGTGGAAAAGGAGCGACCTTATCACAAAAATCCATCAACGGTTTTGCTTCTGAAGAGATAAATATTTCATTTTTCTTATTACCTAAAAACCCTGGCCTAACTCCCATCGGATCTCTAGATGCAATTAATGTGTTCTTATGTGCATCGTATAAAACAAACATAAAAACCCCATCCAGTTCATTTACAGTTTTTTCAATTCCCACCTTTTTATACATCTGCAATATGATTTCCGAATCTGATCCTGTTTTTAAATTAAACCCGTATTTATTTGCAAGATCTAAATAATTATAAATTTCACCATTGCATATTAGAGTTAGGGAGCTATCATCAGGGTGCTTCATTGGTTGGTTACCAGAATTACTTATACCCATAATAGCTAAACGATGAAAACCAAATAAGATTTCTGTATCGACTTTATTATAATGGCTATTATCCGGGCCACGATAATTAATTAAATCAAATGCTTCAGTAAGATCTGACCAATTATATCTATTACCTTTATATGAAAAAATTCCACACATTAACTTTTTCCCATTAAAAAAAACCCCCAAGTCACTTAAGGCTTAGGGGTTTTAACTTTTTTGCTTATCTTAGTTTTTAAATAAGATACCCCATGCCAAATCCATTGGCATTATTTATATTATTATTAAATAAGATATATTGTCTCATAAGCTTTTCAAACCTACCTTGAATAATTACTTTTTCAAAAAAGAATATTTGGCTTATTATTTATTGTTTGATGATCCGTCCAAATAGCATGTTTTATCAGTCGCGAAGAATAAATTTTATTTTTATAAATATTCTAATATTTCTTTTATTACTAATAACATTCAGAATATTCTTTTTTTTATTTTTTAATTCTTCATCTGAAAATTATACAATCCTTATGCTGTTAAAAGCATTCTTTATTGGGATAAAATTTGATCTTCGTTTAGCTGTTTTATTATGTTTTCCCCATATGGTTTTATCATTATTTCCATATGCAAATATTTCCAATTCTGTTTTAATGAAACAATTATCAAAACTCTATAATTATATTTTTATTTCAATCTTACTTTTATTCTATTCTGTTGATTATGGTCATTATTCATATCTTGGAAGAAGGGTAGATGTTAGTGTTCTAAGATTTTTAGAAAACCCTGAAATATCTTTACAAATGATATGGGAAAGTTATCCTGTCATATTAATACTATTCTTTTTAACGCTTGTTTTTATTGGATTTAAACTTCTTTTTGAATTATCATATTCTATATTATCAACAAATAGAAAAATTCTATTATTACGCAAAAAGATTTTATTAACCTGTGTCAGCGTCTTTATTATATTGTTTAGTTTATGGGGCACATTTAAACAATACCCATTACGATGGAGTGATGCATTCTTTTCAAATAACCCATTTATTTCTGCCCTTAGCTTAAATCCATTATTGTACTATAATGACACTAGACGTTTTGAGAAGGATGATTATAATCTGGATAAAACTCAGAAATATTACCCTCAACTTTCCAATTATTTTTCAATTAACAATGCAGATTCTATAGATATGAATTATGGTCGTTCTTTTTCAAATACAACTTCTTTTAATGAGCAACCAAACATTGTAATTATATTTTTAGAATCAGTAGGCGCAAATAGATTAACTGCCCTTGGTAATCCTTTAGTTGCGACTCCAAATCTCGATCGAATCATTGAAGATGGGATTTTATTTAATCGTTTTTATGTACCATTTATCGGTACTGCTCGATCTGTATTTACAATGGTTACTGGAATTCCAGATGTTGCAAGAATAAAAACATCATCACGTAATCCGAGGATAAATAGACAGTATTCCATCATAAATGATTTTATAGATTATGAAAAACATTATGTAATGGGTGGTAGTGCAGGATGGGCAAACATTCGTGGATTTTTACAACTTAATATTCATGATTTAACTATTACTGAACTAGACGATTTAAACAGTCCACGATTGGATGTTTGGGGTGTGTCCGATCATGACCTTTTTAAAGAATCACATCAAATATTTGAAAATCTTGATAAAAAGAAACCTTTTTTTGCTATTATTCAAACAGCAACAAACCACAGACCATATTCCATACCAAAAAATGTTAAAGGATTTCAAATTAAAAATCTTTCGAAGGAACAGGTTACAATAGCAGGTTTTAATTCAGTAGATCAATATAATGCAATGAGGTTACTTGATCATGCAGTAGGAGAGTATTTTTCATATGCAAAAAACTCTAATTATTATGATAACACAATTTTCTTTCTTTTTGGCGATCATGGCACATCTGATCCTTGGGCAGAGCACATGCCACTTTCGGACTATGAACTTTTATTAAGATCTTACCATGTTCCTTTAATTATTTTTGGAAATAGATTGAAAGAAAAAGGTGTTATTCGTAATAACGTCTCAATGCTTCCTGATTTAATGCCTACTATAGCTGGTTTTGCAGGGATTAGTTATCACAACCAAACTTTAGGGCATGATCTAATGTCACTGAAAGATAATCAAAATAGCTATGCACTAACCGTTGGTAAAGATCGCGCATACCCTGTAGTAGGTATAATTGGAAAGCAGTACTATTTAACAATGTATCATGATGGTACAAATATAAATTTGTATGATCTATTTTCAACAGGATCCCCCAAAGATGTGAAAGATCATCACCCTAACTTGACAATGGAATATAGTAGATTAGCGCAGGGGTTTTATGAAACTTCAAAATATATGCTGTATCATAATAGCGAATTATTAAAACCGTAAATATTTAGTGGGTATAATTATGTATATAAGAGATCTTTTAATTATTAGTGTGATGATTCTGATATCATCCTGTATAAATATAAATGAAAGAATGAATTGCTGATGAAAATAATTATCTTAATTATAGATCTTATAATTTATATTATTTTTATTTCCAAAAATATTGGTTGCTGAATATTTCATTTAATATTCGTATTATAGTATATATGCAGCATTTAAGAAATATAACATTATTCTGTACAATTATTATTTTAAACGTCCAGAATATTCATGCTCAGGATGGTGAAGTAAGAGAATATCAACAAAAGAGTATATCTGGAACTTATAATGAGATCATTTTGAATGAAAAAAATCTTACTATACAAAATATTGATAAAATACAGAATATTATTGAAACATTAGATTATCCCAATGAATTCAATTTTAAGCAATTATCACTCAGCACCTACGATGATAGTAATGAAGAAGAATACAGTGTCATCATTAGTAATGAGGAAGAAGCTGAAAAATTAAATAATATGTTGGAAGAGCACTACCAAAAGATAGTTGATGTTGAGAACTGTCGTACAGTTCGCGAATCTTTACTTATTAACCACGGGTTTTCTAATGACAATCAACTTTTTGAGCATTTAATAAATAAAAATCTAAGTAAAGAAGAAAAAAATATTTTGAAAAAATATCGGAATAGATCTGTTTTAAATAATAGTGAGCAGCAATTCTTTACAGAACTATTAAATCAACATCCAAATTAATAATTGGAAAATTTTTTCTTTTAGTATATATATTTCTTCACACATAAAATCAAATTATGACAAGGATTAATCTAGTTCCCCCTAGTGAACTAACGGATCAGCATTTGATTGCAGAATATAGAGAAATATTTATGGTTGCAGGTTCTTTACGCAGAACATTAATTAGCAATAATGGTTATAATGAATCAAATGTTCCAAAAAAATATACTCTTAATAAAGGTCATGTTTATTTTTTCTATAATAAAGGTAAATACTTACATAAAAGATATTTAGATTTAATTTCTGAAATGAAAAGTAGAGGCTTTTCACCATCAGAGGATAGAAAATTTCCTGAAGAAATTTTTATTACAAATAACCTGTATAATAATTGGGTACCTGATAATAATGATCTTTTATTAATACGAGAAAGAATCAATCAAAAAATTCAAATAAAACCAAGTTGGTATAGAAAAACAAAATATATAACTAGTACTTAAAAAAAGATGAATCCTATACGTGAAAAGATTAAAATAATTATTTTTGGCACTGATACAAAAGCTGGAAAAATATTTGACCTATTATTAATTATTACAATTGTATTAAGTATCATAACAGTTATGTTAGATAGCGTTGATGATTATCATTTAAGATATGGTGCCCTGTTTAACATTGCTGAATGGATATTTACTATATTGTTTACTGTTGAATATTTGCTTCGTATTTATTCTATTCGAAGACCACTTAGTTATATTTTTAGTTTTTTTGGAATCATTGATTTACTTGCAGTACTTCCTACATACATAAGTCTTCTCTTTCCAGGTACTCAGGTGTTTTCTATAATAAGAGTTTTAAGAGTATTACGAATTTTTAGAGTTTTAAAACTTGTTCAGTTTATGGGGGAAGCGGATTTTCTGAAACAAGCCATGATTGCTAGTCGAAGGAAAATTTTTGTCTTTGTATTTGCGGTAATGAATATTGTAATCATTTTAGGATCAATAATGTATTTGGTTGAAGGAGAGGCTGGTGGTTTCGATAGTATTCCAAGAGGTATCTATTGGGCCATTGTTACTTTAACTACGGTTGGATATGGAGATATTTCTCCCATTACAAACTTGGGACAGGCAATTGCTGCTGTCGTTATGATTATGGGATATGGACTTATAGCAGTCCCAACAGGGATTGTAACATCAGAAATCACTTTTGCTGCAAAAAAGAAAAAACGGATTAAATGTGTTGTTTGTAATAAAGAAGATATTGAACACAATGCCAAGTTTTGTAGTGATTGTGGCTCCAAATTAATAAAATCCTAGTTATACAAATTTCTCATTATGCTACGTAATCTAATTCGTAGTTATTGGAATCTTCCAAGAATGATTCACCTGTTGGTCATGTTGGAATTCACTCTTAGTTTAATTCATGTTGCATTTATACTAGTTCTAAATATTTTCCTTAGGAAACAGGGCTTTAGTGATCCTGAAATAGCATCTTTCAATTCACTAAGATTTATTGGAGCTTTAGCGTTTGCATTACCTTTGGGTATATATATACGGGGAAAAAAGTTAAAACCATTCTTTATTTTAGCTGCATTGATCGTTCCCTTGACTAGCGCATTAATAATAGAATCAGTTTATAGAGAGATTGTCCCTTTAATCAAATTGGCTTTTTTATTGTGGGGAATTGGAATGATGCTCATGAGAGTATGTTCATTGCCATTTATCATTCGAAATACTTCATCAGATAATAGCACGGAAGCATTATCTTTAAGTGCCTCGACTTGGTCTTTAGCAACGATATTTTCTGGTATTATTATTAGTAGCTTAGATTGGGTAAATAATTTTTCATTAGGTAAATGGATTCTATATTTTAATGAACGTAGTATACTCTGGATAATTACAATTCTTGGTGTTTCATCGATATTTTTTGCACTTAGTATTAATGAAAAAGAGCATGATACTAGTGATAATGATGCAAACATTATTTCTCTATATAAAAACTATGATTGGAAAATTATTATTAAAGCTTTATCTCCATTGATAATGATATCTATTGGAGCGGGCCTTACAATACCATATGTAAATCTTTTTTTTAACTCTGTTTTTAATTTATCATCAAGTGAATTCAGTATCCTTGGCAGTATAACTGCATTTCTTGTTTTTACTTTTTCATTATTGGTTCCATCTATAAGAAAGAAATATGGTTATTGGCTGACAATAGTTGTAGTACAAGCGTTATCCATATGTTGTTTAGTAATAATGGCGTTAATGGAATTATATGTTACTTATTCTTTTGCATTAATTATTGCACTTATAGCTTATATATTTAGGCAGCCTCTTATGCATATGGCTCATCCTGCATCAAATGAATTATTAATGAATTATGTTGGAAAAAGAAATCAAGAACTTATTAGTGCGTTAAGTTCAAGTCTTTGGAGCGCCTCCTGGTTTATAAGTGCAAAAGTATTTGAATGGTTACGACTATTAGATTTTAGATACTATGAAATATTTTTGATTACGGCAGGTCTATATATTATTGGGAATATTCTTTTTGCTTTATTGATTAGAGAATATGAATCCAATAAAAGAATATCATCTATTAATTCAATTCCTCTAGAAGATGAATTAACAATGGATTAAATATTATGAAAATCATATTCATCTTATTTTTATCCAGTTTTGCATTACTTGCTCAGAAGTATCAACTAAATGATACTTTATTATTCAGAGGTTTTAAAAAAATCGTATGTATAAATGCCCCTGAAGACCCCATTGCGTTGCACTTCTCTGATAGACAGATCGATGATATTAATTATGCTATTATGTTAGTCATGGATGAGCTATTACCTATAGAAATAAGTTACGCTTATTCAGGAAAATGTATTGATGAAGTATTTTACCCTGGAATTAATTATGCTTTGCAACTCGATTGGGAGGCATGGACTGTAGATCCTGATATAACAGGTGAGGAACTCACTGGATACTTGCGAATTATAGTTTATCGAATAGCAAACTCACATTTTTTAGAATACAAAGATCCTAATTCTACATATGATGTTTGGCTAGGTGTGCCTTTTGAAGAAATATTTTATGAAGATGGAAGCTTAGTGATTAATTATTCCTTTGAAGAAATAAAAGATAAAATGGTTGATATGAGTAAAGGAATTTGTGAGCGAATAGCTATCGATAGACTTCAAAGTCCTTAAACTAATTAGTTTTGATTTTATTAATGATAATATGTTCAATTAATTTGTCCTCTCCTGTATCTGAATTATATACTGATTTTAAGTTATGACCAAATAATACAGCAGTAATCTGCCAAAAGCCTGCTATGAAGAACCCTCTAAAATCTTTTATAATTTGATGGGAAGTATATTTTGTTTCCCTATCAATGAGTTTTATTAAAATGCGCCCTTGGTGTTTTGAAAGTCTTTTTACTTTTTTACCATACTTATTAATTAATTTATTTTCGATTAAAGTAAAAATTCTTTTCTTTTCTTTTCTTCTTTTAAAATAGGATAGTTCATTCACACTATCCATTACCGTTGAATATTCAATAAGAAGCTTACTGACTAATACTGCATATGGATAAACACGAATAACATCACGTTCAAGCTTGTTATATCTTCTCCTCTCTTTTTTTGATTTAAAACTGATAACACTTACTCTACCTATAGGCACATTAGATCTAGATAGGAGTATAGGATTATCAACTTTCAACTTTTTAATTTTAATTACTTCATAACCAATATGAGATATAACTATTTCATCGCTAGCATTAAATTTTGAAAGATTACATTTGCCACTAGAATCCGTAGTTGTCCCATAATGATTTGAATAGATGTTTACACCCGGTAAAGGGAAACGGGTATCCTTGTCTTTAATTAATATATATTGTGAATATCCAGCAATTGGGAACAGAATTATTATTTGAAAAATAATTATTTTTGTTCTATTCATATGTTGGAATAGAATTAATTGCAATTAAGCTTTAAAGGTCCTTTTATAACCAACTACTCCATTAAATATCTTTTGCACCTCTAAAGAATCTTTTTCAAAAGTATCTAATACTTTTCTTGGCTTATGTATTTTAAAGCATCTATTTTTATAATCAATTTCAATAGGTACACAAGGTATATCCAGTTCTTTTGATATATAATAATATCCACTTCTGAGTGTATCTACGTGCTCTATTCCACCTTCAGGGGCTAAGCATAATATAAAGCTACTTAATCCTTCTAGAACTTCAGATACTGATTCTATTAAACCTTTATTCTCTTCTCTGAAAACAGGAATTCCACCTAATCGCAATAAAAGATACTTTTGAAGCCATCCAAATGGCCATGGTATTCCTTGTCTATCTAAATTCTTGGAAAAATGTATAGGACTTGGTAAGCGTGAAAAGATCCACTTTGCACCAAAAAACTTTACTTTTATATCAAGCGAAAGAATTGCAAGTAGACCAAACCAAGCATCTCTATATGCAGTGTGAGGAGCGCCAATTAATACCATTCTATTAATATTTGGTATTTCACCAATAATATTCCATTTTTCTCTTTTTAATAAAAATCTTGCTATTGGGCCAAGTATTTTACGTCTTTTTTTAGGAAAATTATTTGGCATATCTTTTATTTGCATAACAATTTAAACTAATGAATATATACACAGCTTTATGATTACATTTCATGAAATTTGAAATATCAAAAAACATTTTACAATTCCATTAATAAAATATCTAATTATTTTCTTTTTCCTTTAAAGATGATTCCACGAAATTATGATTATAAATAAGTATTAATAGGTACATGAAGCTAATGAATGATCATTTTATTCTTTTTGTTGATGATAAAACTATTTTTAATTCTAAATGGCTTGATCCGGACGAGCCTAGCTATATTAATTCCCAAAGTAAAATAATACGCAATCCTAATCCCCCAGATTATTTTATTGATAATCTTCCAAAAAATTTTGTTGTAGATGGGTTTGCTGAAATGGGATTTGATAAAATTATATCTTGGTTAGAAAAAGTTTTTAATAAAGATATTATACTACCAATTAATATGAGTGAATTATTATACAAAGCTAAATATAAAATATTAATTGATTTAAATAAAATGGAATGGTCTGAAATGATTGAAAATTCACATCGATGTATTTTTATTGATATATGGGCTGAAGCCATAAAGATTGCTACAAAAGATTTAAATACAATTGTTCTCAAAGATTGGGAATATTTTATTAGTGCTGACTTCTACAATATATTTAAACAAGAATATTTTAGTACAAAAGGAATAGATAACTGGCATTTATTCAAATGTGTAAAAAAATGGTATCAAAATAATAAACAGTTAAAATCATCAAAATAAAGGAGATATAAATGAAAGAATATATTATGGGCATGATAACGGGAGCTTCATTAATTGTTGCTGCTTTTTTATTTATGGGTCAAACAAATGTTAATCTTGAAAATGATTATGAATATGTTGGCACTTATGGTAGCTCTAATGCTATGATGGTATTAAATCGTAAAACAGGAGTAATGCTAACTCGCTTTGTTTCTGATATGTCAAATGATAATACTTTTCATGAAATAAATTGGGCAGAACAGAGTGAAAGATGGGTTGCCAAATAAACCGCATGTATTATTTCACTTTAATTTATTTTTTAATAATAAATTTTATTCTTGGGCAGCATGAAGTTCAAATTAATAATCTAATAATAAAAGATGGTATTTATTATCAACCTTTGGATACAAAACCTTATACTGGCAGGATAATTGATATTAACAATGATGGAAATATTATATTAGAAACAAATTGTAATAGAGGGGAAATAAATGGTCCTTGGATATCCTGGTATGATAATGGAGAAAAAGAATATGAAGGTTATTATAAGAATGGTTATAGAGATGGGCTATGGAAAGGTTGGCATGATTCTGGTCAATTATGGAAAGAAGGTTTTTATTTTTATGATAAAAAAGAAGGTACATGGATATACTGGTATTTAAATGGTAATAAACAAGAATTAAAGACATACCGTAATGGAAAACTTAATGGACCCATTAAAAAATGGTATTCAAATGGGCAACAAAAAATGGAAGGATTGTATAAAGAAATAAGTGAGTATGGAATTTCATCAAAATATGGTAAATGGGTTTATTATCTTAATGAATCTGGTGCTCCTAGAATTTCTAAATACTATGCAAATAATTAAACAGTCTACATTGCTCTATATAATAATTATATTATTTATTATACCAATTATTGGTAAAAATCATGTTAATTATAATGCAATCCCTAAAAAAGGAGTGTTTCTCAATTTTAATTTTGGTGATCACTATGTTGACGTTAAAGAAAAGAGAAACTATAATATAGATATTGGAAAATTAACCTGGTATAGGTATCCAGCATTTAGTTATGTTGAGCCTACGTACTGGTATTTCATTAATGGCTCTAAAGAACCCTTTGCTTTAAATATGAAATATGTAAATGATGAATTATATGATATAAAACTAATTTCTTTAAATAATTATGAAAATGTAGATGAGATAAAAGAAATCTATATAAGAAAATACGGTTTAGATTTCGTTAAAGGGGCTTCAGGCTTAGGATATTCATATACTTGGTTGGTAAATAATATAAAAGTCACGATTGGTAGGAATAATAAAGGACGAGGTGATTGCATAATTCATTATTCAATTGTTGATGATTTTAATGTAACTAGATGAAAAATATCTTAATAATTTATAAGTGCATTAACTAATATATCTATACCTTCATCAAGTGTAT
>Ga0207992_1000541_pt1 | contig 18901 bp, 18 predicted proteins | sample ETN02SmetaG_FD_185788 | JGI IMG/M metagenome (GOLD analysis project Ga0207992, IMG submission 185788) | Marine microbial and viral communities from oxygen minimum zone, Eastern Pacific Ocean - ETNP2014F10-02SV255 (SPAdes) (version 2) | ecosystem: Environmental > Aquatic > Marine > Oceanic ...
TAAGCTAAAGCATAATTTAGCTCATTCATCATTACATTATTTAAGGCGTTTTTTTTCTCAGGTCGATTTAATGTAATAGTTAAAATATTATTTTTAATATTTACTTTCGTTGCTTGAAAATCCAAACCCTCTAAAGATAGTTTATCTATGCTCATATGTTTTCCTCAAATAAAGATTTAGGGATATCTGCATACTTAGCCCTTAAGTATTCCCCTAGAGATTTAGCTTGGCCATCTTTCCTAGTATTAGAAGAAACTCCATCTTCTAAAATGTCATGGATGTAAAAATTTAGCGAAAGTATGTTTGGAAGCTCATATCTATCTATTTCAAATTCACTTATGTCTGGCATTAATTCTTTGATTTTCTTGACCGTAAGATAATTATTTAAAAAAGAGAATGCATTTTCACTTTTTGCCCATACACCGATATTCGCACAGCCACCTTTATCACCAGATCTAGCACCAAAAAGCTCTCCTAATGGTTTATTGAGAGTTTCGCCTGATGGAGTAGGGGGGATTTCAATTGGTTGTTTTTGATAATAGGTTTCTTCTAAATCGAGTTGATTGGTTGGCTTTACGTTAATTTCTTTGCCATCAATGTGAACAGTCTCTTTAATGTGTTTGCTATCTATTAAAGCAGGCCAATAGACTAAGACTGGTCCTCCAGATCTTACTCCACCTCCTGTAAAAAATCCTGGATAATTGGCTAAAGCCAGCTCTATCATTTTTGCTGTAAACATTCTGCCGACTAAATCAGGATCTTTTGATTTGACTGAGATTCTCAGAGAGGCCATTGCTTCCTCGTTGGAATTTGGATCTTTTTTGTCAGTCCTATCTAATAAAATTGAAACCTCATCAAATTGCTCTTTGCCTCCAACAGAGTTAAACAGCGCATCAGTAATAATTTGAGCTTTTTCTTCAATATCTATGCCTGTAAGAATAAACTCCATGCCATTTCTATATCCACCAGCAAGATTAATACAGACTTTGTGAGTATTAGTTGGTGAGCTTCCCCTACAACCTGATACATAAACTCTGTCTTTGGAGACTTCCTCAATATTCAAGGTATCAAAATGAGCTATAACATCTGGATTTAAGTATGCAGGAGCGCTAATTTCATATAAAAGCTGCGCAGTTACAGTTCCGGTAGATACTAAACCTCCAGTGCCTGGATGTTTGGTAATGTAAAAACTTCCATCGTTTTTGATTTCAGCTATTGGATAGCCCACATTGTCAAAGCTGGGCACCTCTTTAAAAAAAGAATAGTTCCCACCGGTTGCCTGGCAACCACATTCAATGATATGACCGGCTGCTAATGCACCAGCCAATGCATCATAATTATCTCTCTTCCAATTAAATTTCCATGCTGCTGGACCAATGACTACTGCAGCATCCGTAACCCTTGGGCATACTACAATATCAGCTCCTTCATCTAATGCCTCTTTAATTCCCCAGGCTCCAAGATAAGCGTTTGCTGTGAGTGTTTGACATCCTGATTTATCAATCGGGATATTTTTATCAATGTTAAGAAATGATTCCCCTTCATTTTTTAAGGAGTCCATTCTTGGCATTAAATCATCGCCAGTTATGTAAGCTACTTTGAGGGAAATATTTAGCTCATCTAAGATTTTCTCTATTTCATTAGCCATAGAAGAGGGGTTCAAGCCACCCGCATTTGTAACAATTTTAATATTTTGCTCTTTGCATGACTTAGCTACTGCTTTCACTTGCTTTAGAAAGGTACCCACGTATCCCTTATCCTCTCCGCGCTGCATCTTTTGATTAAAAAGAATTGTCATGGTGAGTTCTGCTAAATAGTCTCCAGTTAGTACATCTATAGGTCCTCCATCCACCATTTCTTTAGCAGCAGATAATTTATCTCCGTAATAACCGCTACAATTTGCAATTCTTATAATTTCTTCGCTCAAGATTTCTCCATTTTGATGCCATCAATAATGATTTTTGTTAAAAAGTTACTAGTTTTTTCAGGAGTTTGATGCAAATCTTTTAAGAGTTTCTTGGATTGAAAATATCTACCAAGGCCTCCCAATAGTAATGCAGTTGCCTGAGTATCTATTTCTTTGATCTCATTTTTAATTCTTGCTTCATCTAAAAGATTTTTTATTAGGTCAGTTATGTATTGCTCATGATAGTCCACCATTGGCTTAGACGAATTTAAACTACTAAGAGATAGTGTAAATCTTTCAAATCTTGGCCCAACTGCTTGATTGGCAACAGTTAAAAAACTTTCTAATTTTTTAATTGGAGATGAATGAGCGTTCATTGCATCCATAGCAATCTTACCGTGTTTTTTTAATACTCTATCAACCGTTGTCACTATGAGCTCCTCTTTACTTGGTGCAATTTCGTATAGAGTTCTTAATGAAATTTTCAATTTTTTTGCTAGATCAGACATTGTTGAAAATGACTTTCCTTGATCAAGCATACTTTCTAGCTCATCCATCACCTCAAGATGACGCTTTCCAATTTGAGGTGACTTGTTTGAAAGGATGGCTTGAGATTTCATGCTATTTTTCAAGAACGAGGAGGGTAGCTCCGTTATCAACTTGATCATTAAGTTTAATCATTACTTTAGCTATCTTGCCTGTCTCAGTTGCTTTGATTGCATGTTCCATTTTCATTGCCTCAATAATTACCAAAGTATCACCAGCTTTTACTTTACTGCCTTTTTTAACCTTCACATCAATAACTTTTCCAGGCATTGGAGCGATCAAACCTCCCTCAGGGACGTCATTACCTGGTTCTATAAACCTGGGTAGAACAGATGCATTAACGTCTCCAAACGGCATGTTTATTAAGATCTCACTGCCTGCCTCAGTTAGATGAGCATAAAATCTATGAGAGTCTATCTCTATATCAATGCCAGCACTATCGCAATGGTAAATTTCACAAATGGAGCCCATAACCTCATATAAATTATCTTTATTTAATTTATACTTTACTTCGATCTCATCTTGTACAAAAAGTAACTTAACCCTTTGAAGCGGCATTCTTCCATTGGTCCAGTTTGCAGGCATAAAACCTGTAACAGGGTCAGAGACTCTATTTTGTTTCGCTAGCCATAAAGCAACTGCTGTTGATGTTTGATGAAGTTCATTTGCAGAAAGATTCTTTTTAGTTTCTAAAGCTTCACGTTCAATAAAGTCTGTTGTTGTATTTCCGTTTAAAAAACTTTCATTTCTTAAGCAAGAAATTAAAAATTGACGATTTGTTACCACACCTCCCATGTGAGCCTTTTCAAGTCCGCGTGCCAGTTTATTTGCAGCATCAATTCTATTAGGCGCCCAAGAAATAACTTTAGATAGCATGGGATCAAAATCTGTTCCAATGACACTACCTTCTTCCACGCCTGAATCCCATCTTACCTCTGAAGATAAGCTAGTATCATATGCGTGCAAGGTTCCTATTTCAGGTAAAAAGTTATTTCCAGGATCTTCAGCATACAATCTTGCTTCAATTGCATGTCCATGCCAATCAATATCATCTTGAGCAAATTCAAGCTCATCTCCTCTCGCTATCTTGATTTGCTCAGCAACCAAATCTATTCCTGTAACTTCTTCTGTAACTGGGTGCTCAACTTGCAGTCTAGTATTAACCTCTAAAAACCAGAATTCATCTGTTTTATCATCAAACAAAAATTCAACAGTTCCTGCAGAGCAGTATTTAATTTTTTTAGCCAATTTAACAGCTGCTTGACCCATCTCTTCCCTTAAAAATGGATCAATTCTTGGAGAAGGCGACTCCTCAATAATTTTTTGATGTCTTCTTTGTATGGAGCATTCACGTTCACCTAAATGAACAACATTGCCGTGTTCATCACCTAAGATTTGTATTTCAATATGACGTGATTTTTCTACATATCTTTCTATAAAAATTCTGTCATCACCAAAACCTGAAAGAGCTTCTCTTTTGGCACTTACGATTGAATCTTTTAATTCACTTTCTTTTTTAACAATTCGCATTCCCTTGCCACCACCTCCAGCGGCAGCTTTGATCAAGATCGGGTAGCCAATACTTTTTACATCTTTAGTATTTGAGGTCATTGGCAGGGTGGGAACCCCAGATTTTTCTGCTAGTTCTTTAGCTTTTAATTTATCACCCATGACTTTGATTGCATGAGGGGGTGGGCCAATCCAAATTAATTTATTGCTTTTAACTTTTCTAGCAAAGGCTGCATTTTCTGATAAAAATCCATATCCTGGATGGATTGCTTCTGCTCCAGATTGTATAGCCGCATCAATGATGGCAGAACCATCCATGTAGCCAGAAGATAACTTGATGGCTTCATCAGCCATCTTTACAAATGGAGCATCCTTATCAGCATCAACAAAAACAGCTACACATTTAATACCCATAAATTGAGCAGTTTGCATGATTCGACATGCAATTTCTCCGCGATTAGCAACAAGAATTGAATTAAACCTCATAATCTAAATACCCCATACTCTTTAGCACCATCTATTGAAGAGTTAGAAACTATAGATAGGCAAAATCCGATAACGCTTCTAGTATCTCTAGGATCAATAATGCCATCATCTGTAACCATGCTGCTTGCAACAAGACCCTCTGACATTTGATCTGACATTTGCTCAACTGTCTCTACGATTTGAGCATCAAGCTTTTCATCAAATTTTTCACCTTTTCTTGCAGCCTGACCTCTTCGAACAATCGACATTACTCCAGCAATCTGCTTCGAACCCATAACAGCAATTTTTGCTGTGGGCCAGAGGAAGGTAAATCTATTGTTATACGCTCTCCCTGACATAGCGTATGTACCTGCACCAAATGAAGCCCCAATAATAATTGTGATATGAGGTACGTTAGAGTTAGACACTGCATTAATAAGCTGAGAGCCTTTTTTAATAATAGCCTGTCTCTCGAAATCCTTTCCTACCAAAAACCCTGTGACATTTTGAAGAAAAATTAATGGTATGTTTCGTTTATTGCATAGTTGGATAAAGGTTGCGGCTTTTTCAGCACTTTCGGGGTAGATGGGGCCATTATTTCCTAATATACCTACAGGATATCCATGAAGCATTGACCATCCGCAAATCATTGTCTTTCCATAAAGCGGCTTGAACTCCTCAAACCTTGAACCATCAACAATGCGACCAATTACTTCTCTAATATCAAGCGGGCTCTTAAGCTCTTCATCTATAAGACCTAATAATTCATCTTGAGATAAAGTAGGGCTATCAGCCTCAGGAAGGGGAGAAGGACCCTCCTTAACCCAGTGCAAATGTGAGACTACATTCCTGCATAACCTTAAGGCATCCATTTCATCCTCAGCCAAGTAATCTGACAGGCCTGAAATTTCGGAATGCATTTTTGCGCCACCCAAGGTCTCATCATCTGACACTTCTCCAGTTGCCATTTTGACAAGAGGAGGCCCTGCAAGAAAAACCTTAGCTTGATCCTTAATAAAGATATTATAATCTGACATACCCGGTTGATAAGCGCCACCTGCAGTTGATGACCCGAAAACAATTGATATGACTGGTATGCGCATCTTAGAAAGCTCTGTTAGATCGTAAAAATATCTTCCTGTCGCAGCGAAATGGGTATGACCTATAGTTGGTGCGATTGGTGGTTGATCTCCTTTTTTTCCTGTACCCATTCGAAGATCTCCACCTGCAGATTCAACAAAATTAATATAGGGCAGTCGATTATCTCGAGCAATTTCCATCGCTCTGTTCCATTTTTCTCCAACATAAACTGTCATGGCACCAGCAAGAACTGAAGGATCATTAGCAAAGATTACACACTCAGTACCAGCAACAATTCCAATCCCAGCAACACATCCGCCACCCACAGTAAAGTCTGTTCCATAAGCAGCAAATGGAGCAATTTCAAGGAAGGGGGTATCAGGATCTAGTAAATTAAAGACTCTTTCCCTTACAGGCATTTTGCCTCGTTTTGCTAATCGTTCGTGATGATAAGCTCCGCCTCCTAATTCAGCTTTGTCTAAAAGCTCATCAAGAAAATTTATTTTCTTTAACATCACATTTTTGTTATGAATAAATTCATCAGAATTGATATCAATATTTGTTTTTATTTCGGGAGCTATATTTTTCCTGAGCATTTCTATTTAATAAAATTGAGTGGTAATATAATATACAAATAATTACCATTTTGAAATTAATTTTAAAAAAATGGTACTTTTCTTTATAAGGAAAAAATAATGAGCATCAAAATTTATAGTTGCAATGATTCAAGAGGTCTTAGACCTATGTGGACTGCAGAGGAGATGGGAGTGGGTTATGAATCTGAGATGATGCCCTTTCCGCCTAGGTTTTTACATAAGGAATACATGGATGTAAATATTCTTGGCACTATTCCATATTTAATTGATGGTGAAGTAGAAATGACAGAATCAGTTGCCATGTGCCAATACCTAGTTGAAAAATATGGTCCTACTGACTTGAGAGTTAATAGTGATGAGGCTGATTATCATCATTATTTAAATTGGCTTGCTCACTCTGATGCTACTTTAACCTTTCCTCAAACAGTTGTTTTAAGATACACCTTCCAAGAGATAGGTGTTGCTGATGAGGCTGCAAAGGGATACAGAAGATGGTTTGTAGCTAGATTAAAGCTGCTAGAGCAATCTTTGGAATCAAGAGAATATTTGTGCTCAGAGAGACTTACTATTGCAGATATATGCGTTAGCTATGCAATTTATTTAGCTAAAACCCTTCAAATAGAGGAAGCATTTAAACCCAATATCAAGCGTTGGACCGATATGCTTTTTGAAAGAGATGGATTTAAAAGAGCTGTATCTCAAAGATATTATGCTCCTGAGTAATCAATCGCCTACAAAATTGGCCAGTCTTTCATATGCTTCAATGAAGTCTTCTTTAAAGTCTTGAACAACATCGCTTGCTGAGATTGTCTGATTCATTAATCCGACGCCTTGACCCACCCAGTAAGTCGAAAGTTCTTTTGCGCCTTCATGCCCGCCTTCTGCTAATTTATTAACTTTTGCCAAAGCCGGTTCAGCCACCATAGGTTGCAAGGGTAAAGGTAGTGGTTCAGGAGCTCCATCTGCTTCCCAAGCTTTTGTCCATTCTGATACAAGTTGTCTTGAATGTTTTCCTGTTCTACTTCTTGATCTAGTTGTTTGACTTGAAGTTGCAGCCACCATTTTCTCTTTAATTACTGGCGGAACTTCAGATTCAGCAGTTGTTAACCATACAGAGCCACACCAAGCACCCGATGCTCCCATACTCATCGCAGCTGCCATTTGCCTTCCAGTTGCAATTCCACCAGCAGCCAAGATTGGAACATCACCATATGGCTGGATGGCCTCATGAACCTCTGGAATTAACACCATGGTTGAAACACTTCCACAATGACCGCCAGCTTCTGTGCCTGAAACAACCAAAATATCAACACCTGCTTTTACTTGATTAATGGCATGTTGTGCGGTTCCTAGGAGCGCAGCAACTTTTACATCATTCTCTTTTCCCATTTGCACCATCCAATCAGGTGGGACACCCAAAGCATTTGCTATGATTTTTATAGGATGACTAAATGCAACATCTAACAAAGCTTTGGCACCATCTGCTTTAGTGTTCTCAGCCATATAAGTTGCTGCTGTTTTGATGGTTCGCAATTCGCCAGCTTCAATATCATGTTTCTCAAGAATATCTGCTCTAAAATCTGCATATTCTTGCGGGATCATAGAGGTTAATTTTTCAGCATCAAATTTCTTATCAATATCATGTTTCTCAAGAATATCTGCTCTAAAATCTGCATATTCTTGCGGGATCATAGAGGTTAATTTTTCAGCATCAAATTTCTTATCTTTATCAGCCATTTTATTGGGTATTAATACATCTACCCCATATGGGAGCCCATCAATATGATCGTCGATCCATTTAAGCTCTTCTTCTAACTGCTCAGGAGTCATTCCCACTGCTCCTAATACACCGCATCCTCCCGCCTTTGATACTGCTACCACCACATCTCTACAATGGGTAAAAGCAACTAGAGGGAATTCAATATCAAGAAGTTCGCATATTTTTGAGTTCATTATTTTTTCCTAATTGGTAATAAATATATAGCTATATTACTACTTGGGATACACAAAATGGAATACATCTAGCATAATCATTCAAGCTAAAATAAACATAACTTAATATGAAAAAAATTAAAATTGATTGCTCGATGATTACTCGAGATCCCGCCGAAGCTTCAAAAGCTAGCAAAAACCTTGAGGATCTTGGATACGATGGAGCCTATACTTTTGAGGGCCCGCATGAACCATTTCTTCCTCTTGCAGCCGCTGCTTTAGCAACAGAAAAATTAGAACTTTCGACCTCAATAGCTGTAGCATTTTCTAGAAACCCTATGACCTTGGCTAATCTTGGATACGATCTTCAGTTGATGTCCAAAGGAAGATTCACTCTTGGTTTAGGGTCTCAAATAAAACCTCATATTGAAAAGAGATACTCCATGCCATGGTCTTCACCTGCAAAACGCATGAAAGAAATGGTTCATGCCATTAAGGCAATATGGGGATGCTGGCATGAAGGAAGAGACTTAGATTTCAGAGGCGAATTTTATAAACATACATTGATGACCCCCTTTTTTAATCCAGGAGAAAATCCATTCGGTATTCCAAAAATATATGTTGCAGGAGTGGGCCCATTAATGACTCAAGCGGCTGCTGAATTTGGTGATGGATTTATTGTGCACCCGTTTCATACAACTAAGTTTTTAGAGAACATTACATTGCTATCAGTAAAAAAAGGGATGGATTTATTGTGCACCCGTTTCATACAACTAAGTTTTTAGAGAACATTACATTGCTATCAGTAAAAAAAGGTCTTGAAATGGCGCAAGCAAAAGAATTTGATATTTCAGTGGGTGTAATGGTTGCAACTGGTACAAATGATGAAGAAATTGCAAAAGCAAGAGATGCTTGCAAGGCGCAAATTGGTTTTTATGGATCTACCCCAGCTTATAAAGTAGTTTTAGAGCAGCATGGTTGGGAAGATATCCAACCAGAGCTCAATAGCCTCACCAAAAAAGGGTTATGGCAAGATATTCCAAATCTCATTTCAGATGAAATCTTAGAGAGCATCGCAGTGACTGGAACGCCAGATGAAGTTTCAAATATAATTTTTGATCGATATGGTTCAATTGCTTCAAGAATAGCTCCCTCAATCTTCTCAGGTGATCCTGAGGTAACCAAAGCATTAATTACTTCATTAAAAGAAAAATTATGAGTAAATCTTATCTTGGGAGATTAATGCTAGATCTAGGTGGAACCTCACTTACTCAAGAAGAAAATAAATTACTGCTTAACCCTCATATAGGGGGCGTGATTTTATTTGCTCGAAATATCTCCTCAAGAGACCAAGTTCAAGAGTTATGTGGAGAAATAAAAGAGCTAAATCCAAGGCTCCTTATTGCAGTTGATCAGGAGGGAGGAAGGGTCCAGCGCTTAAAAGAAGGTTATACCATTTTGCCGTCCATGCAAAAGCTAGCTGCATTTTTAAATTCTAATCATGATAAGCATTTTCTCTTTGCTACTGATTTGGGTTGGTTGATGGCTTCAGAGGTTATTGCATCTGGTTTAGATATAAGTTTTGCACCAGTTTTGGATCTGGACGATTCCAGAAGTTCGATTATTGGCGATAGATCCATAGGCGATAACCCAGAGGAGGTTATCGGTATAGCAAGCGCCTTTATTAAAGGCATGAATCAAGCAGGGATGCAGGCCACAGGTAAACATTTTCCAGGACATGGTGGCATTTACGCTGACAGCCACCTCACTTTTTCTCAAGACGCAAGATCCTTCTTAGAACTAGAGGATCATGACTTGCTTCCCTATGATGCTTTAAAGCTTCAACTTGGCGCAATAATGACAGCTCATATAGCCTTTTCAAATATTGATAAAGAGATAGCAACCTTTTCAAAATTTTGGCTTCAAGAGATTTTAAGAAATAAAATAGGATTTACCGGAACAATCTTTAGTGACGACCTTTCAATGAAGGGCGCAGATTATGTTGGTGACATTTCAGATAGAGTTAACAAAGCTTTAGAGAGTGGCTGCGACATGGTTTTAGTTTGCAATGATAGACCTGCAGCTTTGGAGGCTATAAATTTTCTGGAGAAAGAAAAAATTTCTCAATCTCACAAAGCAACTAAATTAAAAACTTCTCAATCAATTTCTTGGGCAGATTTGGAAAAAGATGCAAGAAGAACAGATATAATAGATAAACTAAACACCATAGAAAAATAAAAGTTATGACCTCTCTTCCAGACTTATCTGATCAATATTTTGAGCAAATCCAAATTGGTAAACTTTCATTGCAATCCTTTGGGAGCAGGCATTCAATCTCAGGAGAGATATATACAGTTTCTTGCTCAGATGATAATTCTGCTGTGAAAGACATTCTTTCGCGCGAAGGAAAAAATAAAGTTTTGGTCATTGATGCCTCTGGCGTTACTCATGCATCCATGATTGGAGATCAAATTGGAGAATCTGCAGTAAAAAATAATTGGGCAGGTATTGTTGTTAATGGTTGTGTTAGGGATGTTGAGGAGCTGAAGAATCTTCCTATAGGTATCTTTGCTAAAGGGGCTATTGCCCAAAAAACAAACAAAAAAAACCATGGTTTTGAAGATGTTTTAATTTCATTTGGAAGCGTGGTTATGACTTCGGGTAAATGGATTTATATTGATCAAAACGGCTGGTTAGTGGCAGATAATAAGCTATAACTTTAAATCTTTAATCGTTTGTTGTTTTTCTAACCAAATCGCATCAACAAATTTTTGGAAGTTCCTTCTGTAATCATCTTCTTCTTCGAAGGATCTATTTTTAAGGTTTTCGGGCAACGAATATGTTTTTGCCACAACCTTTGCTTTGCTCAAGTCGCCGCAAAGGAAGTCCCATGTTGATCTTTTTTGAGATGAATAAACCACAGTAAAATCAACCAAAGTATCTACTTGGGGCATTCCCGATAACGCAATAGCAAGAGCTCCTACTTTTGGTTTTAATAAATCAGTGTAGGGTGATTCTTGTGCAGCATGCTTTTGCAGAGTAAATCTAGTTCCTTCAGCAAAGCTGAATGCTGTAGAGGGATTTCGAGAGAATCTTTTTGCAGCTTTTTTTGCATTTTCAAAGTCAATTTTTTTTAATTCTGGATTTTCTTGAATTTGAGCTCTTGAATGTCTATTCAAGAAAGGCATATCTACTGTTTTATGAACTAAGTAAATAATTGGTATCCATTGCAATTCCTTTTTCATAAAGAACTTTAAAAGGGGGATTTTTTTATGCCCTGCAGCCAATAAAATAAATATATCAGCCCAAGACTGGTGATTGCTCATAGCAATGTACCAAGTATCAGTATTTGCATCCTCGGGTATTTGGAAATCCCATTCAAGTTTATGCAATATTCTCAGAGCTGCTGTGATGCTAGCGACAGTCGCGCTACCCATCGTATTTGAGAGTGAGCCCAATGAAACCTTTAAGTTTTTATTTGGAATAATTCTAGGAATATTTACGATTGTTAAGAGTGTTACCGCAACACTTAGAATAATTAAAATTGCAAAAAAGGTCAGGATACCTATAAAAAATCTTTTCAATTTAGCCATGCGACTTTATTTTAACCCAAAACTCTTCTAGCTCCTCAGGCGAAAGATTGTCTAGTTCTTTCTTATCTTTAGCAATCTCTTCTTCCATCAATCTAAAGCGCTTTACAAATTTGTGATTAGCTTGATTAATAGCTTCACTTGCATCGATTTCTAGGTGTCGACTTAAATTAACGATAGAAAATAGTAAATCTCCTAATTCTTCTTGGCTATTTTCTTTATTATTTTGCTGGATCTCATGCTTGAGCTCTTTTAACTCTTCCTCAACTTTTTCGATAACATCAATGCTTTCTTTCCAGTCGAAACCTTTTTTAGCAGCTTTTTTTTGTATTTTTTTTGCTTTTAAGATTGGGGGCAATGATGCAGGTATATCATCAAAAGTATTCCGAGTATCCTTTGGTTTTTTTTCTTGTGCTTTTATTGCATCCCATGCTTGAGTTTGCTCTTGAGCTGAAAGAGGTTTTGGAGCATCCTCAAAGACATGTGGATGTCTTCTAATCAATTTTTTATTTAAGGTATCGACTATTTCATCAAAGTTAAATAACTTTAATTCATTGGCTATCTCTGCTTGAAATATCACTTGAAGCAAGACATCTCCAAGCTCTTCCTTTAAATTTTCATAATCTTTGTTAGCGATGGCATCTGAGACCTCATACGCTTCTTCGACAACGCAAGGAGAGAGTGATTCAAGAGTCTGCTCGATATCCCATGGGCATCCATTGTCCTTATCTCGAAGCATGCGCATTGTCTCGAGTAAGTTTTTTATTGAGGACATCAGAACCCGCTTATATCTGCATACCTTGCTTGATGAAACTCTGAGGTTCCAAAGATCTGTTCAGCAACTCGCGCTCTTTTGAGGTAGAAACCGATATCATATTCATCAGTTACACCTATTCCACCATGCATTTGGATTGCTTCATTGCTTACTAGATGGAGCGTTTCTCCAGCTTGAAACTTAGCTAGACTAGAAAGTCTTTCTAGCTCATTTGAATTTTCATCTGCAGCATGCATGGCAGCGATCACTGCTGATTTGGTTAATTCAATTTCACAGAACATTTTCGCAGCCCTGTGCTGAAGGGCCTGGAAGGATCCAATTTGCACACCAAACTGCTTTCTTTCTTTAAGGTAATTAACAGTAACCTCAAAAGCTTCTTCGGTGTTTCCTAACATCTCTGCTGAAATAGCAATGCGACCCAAATCAAGAATTTTCTCAAGGGTTTCTCCAGCTAAGTCTTTCTCACCCAGTAAAGCATTTTGTTCTAATTTAAGTTCAGACATTTCAATGTTTGCATAATTTCTAGAATCAGCTGTTGATATTTTTGTTATATCTAACCCAGCACTATCTTTGTTAGCAACAAATACAGAAATTCCATTTGATTCTCCTGATTTACCAGAAGTGCGGGCAACTAATAAGATACTATCTGCACTTGCGCCATCGACAACAAATACTTTTTTTCCATTCAATACCCACTTATCTCCATCAAGAACTGCAGTGGCTTCAATGGCAAAAGGATCATGATGATTGCCTTCGTCAATTGCTAATGCAGTCGTTAGTTCACCAGCTACTATTTTTGGCAGATAATTCTCTTTTTGCTCATCTGAGCCGAGCATATTGATCGCTGAGACTCCAAGAACTGATGTAGATAATATGGGAGAGGGCGTAAGAGTTTTACCTAATTCTTGCATGATTACACTGATACCAGCCATCCCAAATTCTGAACCACCAAATTTTTCAGGAACAAGAATTCCAGACCATCCCAGCTCAACCATTTCTTTCCATACTGTTTCATCCCAGCATTGGGCATTTTCACTATCTCGCATTTCTCTAAAATGAGTTACAGGAGTTTTATCTCTTGCAAAACTTTGAGCGGTATCTTTTAAAAACTGTTGCTCTTCTGTAAGTATTAATTTCATATGTTCCTTAGTTGGGAAGATCTAGAACTCTTCTAGAAATAACATTGAGTTGAACTTCAGAGGTTCCTCCCTCAATTGAATTAGCTTTAGTTCTCAGCCATGCTTTTGTAATGGCTTGCTCATCATCTGAAAAACCTTCATTCGTCCACCCTAAGCCTTTATTTCCCATGGCGGCAATCATCAGCTCATAGCGATCTTTATTATGCTCAGTACCATAGTATTTGAACATTGAAGATGCTGCTGAAGCCTTTGCACCTTCGTCTCCAGAGCGCTGCAGGGTCAATCCAAATGCATGCTCTTTCATTTTGTGTAATGTTATATTTTCTCTTTGAGCTTGGTTAGCTATTTGGCCGTTAGTCTCACCTAAATATTTCTTAGCTATGCTTACAACATCTGCTCCAGATCCAGTCCCGCCTCCAGCAAGCCCAAAATTAGAAATAAAGTTTCTTTCATGTTGTAAGAGTTTTTTTGCTATTGTCCATCCAGAATTTTCTACACCAACAAGATTTTCTTTAGGAGCTTTAACATTATCAAAAAATGTTTCACAAAATGGCGATTTCCCACTTATAAGACTTATTGGTTTAGTGCTAACTCCTTCAGTCGCCATATCAATAAGCAGAAAACTAATTCCATTATGCTTTGGCTCTTTTGGGCCAGTTCTAACAAGGGCAAAAATCCAATCTGCTTTGTCGGCATAAGAAGTCCACACTTTTTGACCATTGACTAAATAATGATCACCCATGTCCTCTGCTTTGGTTGAGAGACTGGCCAAGTCAGACCCTGAGCCAGGTTCAGAATAACCTTGACACCACCTAATTTCACCTTTGATAATTTTTGGCAGATGCTCTCTTTTTTGCTCCTCTGAACCAAATTCAATAATGCAGGGTGCCAACATCCAAATACCAAAGCTATTTAACGCAGGCCTTGCTTTAATTCTAAAGAGCTCCTGATGAAGAACTTTAGTTTGATCTCTATCTAAGCCTCCGCCACCATACTCCTTGGGTAGATTAGGAGCAGTCCAACCTTTTTCACCCATTCTCTCTAGCCATAATTTTGATTCAGGGTTAACGTACTCTGCATTTCTGCCGCCCCAAACTTCTTCTTCAGGCACCAAGGGAGTTCTTATAGAAGGAGGGCAGTTTTCCTCTAACCAATCTCTAACTTCTTGTCTAAACTGTTCTAAATATTCCATATTTTATGATTGCTTGCTCTTATTTAAAGAGGAGTTATTATAATCAAGTAATTATTTTTTGGGTAATTTAAAATATGAAATCATACCAAGTTCCAGAACCAGGAAAGCCACTTATAGAAGTTGAGTCTCCAACACCTGAGCCAACTGGCAGTCAGGTTATTGTTAGAACTATAGCTTGCGGTGTTTGTCATTCTGATGTTCACATACATTCGGGCGCATTTGATTTAGGTGGGGGCAATGAATTGCCTGTGCCTGTTCCCAATCCATTCACATTGGGACATGAGGTCTTTGGAGAAGTCGTAGCAGTAGGTGCAGAGGCAACTAATGTTAAGGTTGGAGATAAAAGAATTATTTATCCTTGGATTGGCTGTAGTGATTGTGATGTTTGTGCTAATGGCGATGAACATTTGTGTAATACAGGCCCTGTTATTGGCGTTATGGAGCCAGGTGGTTTTGGAGATCATGTTGTAGTTCCAGACTCAAAATACCTACATGATGCAGGAGATACGCCTGAACATTTAGCTGGAAGTTATGCCTGCTCAGGCCTTACAGCCTACAGCGCACTTAAGAAAGGTGCTCCGTATAATTCTGATAATGATTTAATCATTATTGGTGTTGGAGGTGTTGGTATGATGGGTTTACAGATTGCCAAGGCAGCATTTAACTGCAATCCAATTGTCGTAGATGTGGATGAAGAGAAACTCAAATTAGCCCTTGAAAATGGCGCGTCAGCAGCCATCAATCCCATGAATGAGGATGCAATGATGAAAGTTTTTGAAATTACTGGCGGTAACTCATCTGTTGCTATCGATTTCGTTGGCTCAGAGCAGTCAACTGCTTTCGGAATAAACCTTTTAAGAAAAGGCGGTAAATACATCATTGTTGGACTATATGGGGGGGAGTTAAAGCTGCCATTACCCTTAATTCCAATCATGGAAAGAGGCGTTCAAGGATCATACACTGGTAGCCCAGGGGATATGCATGAGTTGATGGAGTTAGTTAGATCAGGAAAAGTCGATCCAATCCCTGTAGAAAAAAGACCAGCTTGTGAGGCAAATCAGACTTTAGAAGATCTTAAAAATGGAAAAATTCTTGGTAGAGCTGCCTTGATGCATGGCTAAAGTTCTTGTATTAACCTGCTACATATATTCTTTAACTCATCGTTAATCACTATATCTGCACTTGAGTCATAGCGTGTTTCATCTCTATTAAAAATTATAAGTTTTGACCCTGACTGCATTGCCAGATTAGGAAGTTTTCCTGCAGGCAATACTTTCAAAGATGAGCCCATTACTATCATTAAATCGCTGTCCTCGACAATCTTTGAGGCATGCATCATGTCCATTTCATTCATAGGTTGACCAAAAGAGATGGTAGCTACTTTCACAACTCCATCACAAATAGCACATTTTGGTAATGGGCTCTTGGATTTAATAGCAGAATGAAAATCTAAAATATTTTGTTTTGCTTCACACTCCAAGCATGCAGCCTCAATAGCGCTGCCATGAATCTCTATAATTTTATTTTTAGGGACTCCTGATTTTTGATGTAACCCATCAATATTTTGAGTTATTAAAAAATTGTTTTTTTGCATGCTAATGATTTTTTCAACAAAAGCATGCCCTATGTTTGGTTTGATTTGTTTAAGAAGTGAGTGAAGTTCAATATTTCTTTTCCATGACAGCCTTTGCTTTTCTTCGCTCAGCAAAAATTCATTAAATTGAATAGGTTTATTTTTAGTCCAAAAACCATGATCACTTCTAAAATCAGGCAGTCCAGATTCGGTGCTTATACCAGCACCAGTTAAAAAAACCGTTCCCTTACTAGCTTTTACTAGCCTAATAATCTTATTAAATCTATTCACAAATTTACTTCTAAATTGACTTCAGAGAGTATAATTGCCCGCATGTTTAAAAATATAGGCATTGTTTTAAAAAAAAGCCTCTCATCTAAGGAATCCTCTGTTTTAAGTGGGTTGTTAAGTGTCTTGCTAAAAAACACCAAAGCCATCTATTCATCTGATCAGATTGACTTTGAGGGTGTTGAGATTGTTGATCTTGAAAAATTTAATCATTTAGTTGATTTAATAATTGTATTTGGTGGGGATGGCACTTTATTGGGAGCAGCAAGAAAATTTATTGAAAATGAGATTCCAATATTGGGTATAAATATGGGCGCTGTTGGCTTTCTTACTGATGTGAGTATTGAAAACTTTGAATCAGTCATCAGCAATGTTTTTAAGGGTGATTATATTCTTGAAGAGAGAAGTTTAGTTGAGGCGCAATTTTCAGATCAAGAGGTTTTTGGTCTCAATGAAGTATTAATTCATTCCGGATCTTATGCCCAGCTTATGAGATATAGATTATTGATTGATGGCAAGACAGTATATGAACAGCGTTCAGATGGATTAATTGTCGCTACTCCAACTGGCTCAACTGCCTATGCATTATCTGCAGGAGGATCAATAGTTCATCCAGAATTAAATATATGGAACATTATTCCCATGATGTCTCAAAGTCTTTCATCTAGGCCTTTAATAGTTTCCAATAAAAAATCTCTGGAAATTCAACTAATTGAAGGCCCTTTAGATCATGCAATGGTTTGTGTGGATGGTCAAAAAGATATACCCATTGAATATAATAATTCTATTCATATTTCTAAAAAGAATTCATCTTTAAAAATCATTCATCCTTCCGATAATGATTTTTATGAAGCTTGCAGAGAAAAACTTGGCTGGAGTTTGGATATTACTGCCAAGAAAACTCATTAGTCTTGAATATTCAGTCTTTGCATTTTTATATTATTGTAATTGCCGTTTTTCTTAGTTTTTTAACAAATTTTGGTTTTAGTAATTTACTTGAGCCATTTCTTTTTCTTAAATCAAATGGGCCTAATTTATATCCATCATTTCAGAATACTTTTATGGTTTCTCAAGAATGGTGGCGACTTATAACCCCAACTTTCCTTCATTTTTCATTTACTCACTTAGTATTTAATTGTTTATGGATTTATATACTGGGATCAAGAATTGAAATAATTGATGGCAAGGGAATCTTTTTAAGAATTGAAATAATTGATGGCAAGGGAATCTTTTTAACTTTATTTTTAATTTCAGGTTTATCAAGCAATTTTGGGCAATATTTTATAACTGGTGATTATCTCTTTGGAGGATTAAGCGGGGCTGTATACGGTCTTTTGGGCTACTGTTTTATATTAGATTTAGATAATAGGGGTCAAAGATACGATTTACCTAATGCTTTATACATTTTTATGTTTATTTGGTTATTAATTGGATTTACAGGAGTATTAAAAATCTTTGGTTTTGGAAATGTTGCAAATATCGCTCATTTAGTTGGTATGATAGCTGGGTTTATTCTTGGCATAATTGCTAGATACACTTTAAAGTTTTAATTTGCATGAAAAAAATTACTAAAGCAGTATTCCCTGTAGCAGGTCTCGGTACTCGATTTTTACCTGCCACTAAAGCTATTCCAAAAGAAATGCTCCCAATCATTGATAAGCCATTAATAGAATACGCTGTTGAAGAAGCGGTAAGAGCAGGCATTACCGAGATTATATTTATTACTAGCCATACCAAAAGAGCAATAGAGGATCATTTTGATCAAAACTTTGAACTTGAAGAAAAGCTTCAGAGTGCTGGTAAAAATGATTTTTTAGAAAAAATTAACAGAGACATTTTTAAAGGCATTAAATTCACTTATGTAAGACAAAAAACACAAAATGGCCTTGGTGATGCTATTTTGCATTCAGAGCATTTAATACAGGAAGAGGCTTTTGCAATAATTCTAGCAGATGATTTAATCATTAATGATCCATCATGCATCACTCAATTGATCTCATCTTATGATGAGCATCAATGCTCTGTCATCGGTGTGAATGAGGTTCCAAAAAATGAAACAGAAAAATATGGCGTTATTTCTATTGAGGAATCCTCTTCAACAAAAAACTCATTTCTTTTAAATGATATTGTAGAAAAGCCAAAGAGCAATCCACCTTCAAATCTTGCAGTGGTTGGGAGATATGTTCTTTCTAATAAAATCTTCAAATATTTAAAAGATCTTAAACCAAGTGTTGGTGGTGAAGTTCAGCTCACAGATGCAATTAAACTGATGCTCAATGATGAAAATGTAATAGGGCATTTATATGAGGG
>Ga0207992_1000544_pt1 | contig 18814 bp, 18 predicted proteins | sample ETN02SmetaG_FD_185788 | JGI IMG/M metagenome (GOLD analysis project Ga0207992, IMG submission 185788) | Marine microbial and viral communities from oxygen minimum zone, Eastern Pacific Ocean - ETNP2014F10-02SV255 (SPAdes) (version 2) | ecosystem: Environmental > Aquatic > Marine > Oceanic ...
CTTCAGTTATTTCTTTTTCTAAATTCATCAAAGTATCATATGACAAGTTTGAATATTTTATACGATTAATATCTGCTAATAAATCGTCTACAGTATCTTTCTGTGTCATTATAAAGCATATATATTCTTGTCTTATTTAATAATATAGCATGCTTTAATTCTTTAAAACTATATTTCAGATCTATTTATTACAGAATCCCTGATATCTACTTTTTTCTCCACATAATCACCTCCAACATTTATGTGGGTATTCGCTTCAACTTTTTCTCTTTCCATTATCAAATTGAATGGTTCACAACTAGATGTATTTTTCTCAAATGAAAAAGTATCCCAATTTATAATTGCATCCTCAAAAAAGCTACCGTGACAAATTAATCTATTATTTGACAATTGTTGCAAGGTGTAGTTTACTCTTGAATTTTTATAATCTATCCAGCAATTTGCGTTTGTTGAGCCAAAAATTTCTCTTTCTTTTGGTCCCTTCTGTTCTAAATTTAGAAATTCACCTTCCACAGAAAGATATGCACCGCCTTCTCGACTGTCATGATCTGTAATTTCGAGATCTTCCATATTTTCATTAATTAAAATCTGTTTTTCCTCTCTAATTGGAAGCATGTGATCTAAGACACGATGATTATATTCATAGTTAGCATGGTACAATTGTATTTGAATTTTTTTTACAAATCTTTTAGCTATTATATCATAGCCTTCCTCTTTTCTTTTAATTATGTCTAATTCAATGTCACAAGTCCACAAGTCCTCATAGGCAATAACGCTCTTATTGTCAAAAAGTTCCCATTTTCTAAGTATATTAGGTGTGAAATAGTTAATACCATCAAATTGCAAATTTTTAGCGTTAAAATTTATCTTTTTGAAAAGAAGGTCATAGTCTGTATTTGGATTAAAGGGATTAAAATTCGTTTCTGCTAATGTTGAATTCCTCAAGAAAATCATACCTTTCCATTTGCCTTCTATTCCTTTGCTGATTTTACTCTCAACTTTTTTTGCCTTCGGCGTGGGAAATTTAAATTCGGGCAGTCTTATTTTTTTCCCTTTATAATTATTGTATTTATATGTGTATGACAGTTCATCGTTAGAGGATTTCTCCTCACTATTTGAATTTCCTATCTTGTATTTTTTCATTCTTCTGTATCAGATATCAGATCTATTTATTACAGAATCTCTGATATCTACTTTTTTCTCCACATAATCTCCACCAACAGTTATGTGAGTCTTTGGCTCAACCTTTTGCCTTTGCAACGCTACACGGAATTGTCGTGTTCCATTCAAATTGTTTTCAATTACAAGGTCACTCCAATGCATAGTAAGTTCTTCAAACCAGCATCCATGAAGAACTAATTGACTATTTGCTATTTGTTGGAATACAAAGGTATATTTTGATTGGTCATATGTTAATTTACAGTTAGCCCCCGCATCTCCAACAACTTCATCAGGAAATGGTGTGTTGTGTTCAAGAACATAGAAATCCCCTTTCTTTTCCAGATAAATGCCCATATCTTCGCTGTCGTATATTGTTAATTCTGTACCTTCTAAATGGTCTGTGATTAATTTCCTTCTTTCTTCATTGTAATTAATGCCAAAATAGTGGTCTAAAACTTTATGGTTTTTTGTATGTTTTGAGAAAAATTCTTGCATAGTGAATTTTTTGAATAAACTTTTTAGTCGGAGAGAGTAGCGGTCAGTAGAGACTTTGTTAATTTCTATGTTAAACACATATTGTATTAATTCTTCAAAAGCTGTTATTCTGTTATTGTTGAACCAATCATATTTTCTAAGTACTATAGGAGTAATTAGAACATCATAGAATAGGTTGAAATTTATTATTTTATATTCTTCTTGATAATCTATATCTGGGTTATATGGTGAAACAATATTATCTCTGAGTTCAGCGACTTTAACAATTGGTGTTCCTTTCCACTTTCCTTCTATATCTTCGCTTACAATATCTACCTTTTTTTCTGCTTTAGGCATGTTGAATAAATATTCAGGATTTCGGATTTTTTCACCATCATAATTCTTAAATTTATATTTGTTGCTTTTAGTTAAATTTTGGTCTGAGTCATTATCGGATTGTAATCGATATTTTTTCATTCTAAATCCACCTTGATATCGAATACTTTAGAGACTATAAGGAAGAGATTTTTTTCACGATTTGTCAATTGATTGTCAATAGCAATTATTTCCCATATTTCATCAAGCATAATTTCCATTTTTTCAGGGTCATTTTTGAACCAATCTTTTATAAAAATAAGACTTTTATTGAATATTTCGTCTTTATCACCATCATGATTAAATCTATAATTGGTTATAGTCTCAATAACTTTTTCCAGATTAATCGTGGAGTCAATTAAGACTTCTTCAGGGAACCACGATGAGACCGCACTGCCAACTTTTATGCTTGCATCTCTTGTTACTTCTTCAGATTGGGCTCCTTCATAATCTATAAAATGCATATAGGTGTAAAGGAAATGTTCAATAGGGTCCCAATCATTTTGTTCTTTGTAGGATGTTGCCCCGAAGGAATTATTTGTCCGTCCAAACGGACGACCTCCCATATTTCTTCTGCGGAACATGTTTGATTACAAGCCTAATGTCTATTTATGGTTTATAGGGTCATTGACCCCATCTATTATTTTTCATCCAATTTTTGCAGAATCTTCTTCTGAGTTTTTTCTAAATTCATCATCCTTTCTTCTAGATTCTGTTGCATAATATTGAATTCTTCATTCTCTTCTCCAGTCATAAGTGTTGTGAGCGTTGCAGTAAATACTCCTGCGAGAATCATTCCTGTAATTATCAGAAGTACAGTCAATGCTCTACCTGAGCCAGTTGCAGGATTATATATGTCTCCGAAACCTCCAGTTACAACTGTTGTAAAGCTCCACCACATGCTCTCTGCAAATGAACCGATTGAGGGATCTCTTTCACCTTCCTGGACCATCATAACATAGGCTCCAATCACAATTACGACTATTACGCCCTTGAACGATTTTTTCATTAATTTTACATCCATAACTTCGGTGAATTTATCGAATCCTTTCCAAAAGAAGAATATTATACGAATTACTCTCAAGAGTCTGGCAACCCTCAATACCCTCATCAATCTTAGTGAACGGCCGTACCTGAGAGCACCACCGTCAGGGATGGGGATTGACGTTATCAGATCAATCCAGTTATTTCTTACGAACCATCGTTTGTTTTCTGCGAATTTATAGCGCAGAAAGAATTCAGATAAGAAAACCATACAAAAAGCTGTATCTACCCAGAATATCTGCATTTTTAATCCTGCATCTGCTACAGAGTCTAGGTATATCATATCATAAGACATTACAGATAGAATAACAACAATCATAACCATGATCGTTCCTTCAATAATATTGGCGTATGTTTCGCTACCTAAATATCCAGTTACTCCTTCTCTTACTATTCTTTGTTGCCTTGCATCGTATATACTTTTTCTGTAATCTTCATAGTCTTCATACATTTTTGAAAACTTTCTGCAATCTTTTCTAGCATCTTCATAGAATGAGGCATTACCTTTGACTAAGTTTCTGTGGAGTTGAATTTCAAGTTTGGCTAACTTGTTTTTAAGTTCATCTTGTTCTTTGACAATATCCTCATGCATATCTCCAAGTATTTCAGATGGTAATTGTATTAATCTGACTTTTTCGACACGATTTAATAGTGCTCCAAATTCCATGTCAACTGCATCAGGTTCATCAGGTCCAACTAGTCTATCATCTAATTTATCTTTGTCCGTGTCTATTATTGCCATAAAATGCATATTTTATGTGATAATATAAAATTGTGTTTTGTATTTTGAGATTAGTTTAGAACGAAATTATTATATATAATATTAGATGTGGTAGTCCAGTGATAATATGAAATGGGGACACTTCCACGATATGAACTACATGTTCATTTTCCTCTCTAATTATGGAGATGGAGAAACAACAGATGATGAGATCGAAGAATTGTGTATGAAATTAGTTTCTTACACTTTTGAGAAAGATCAAGACGGCGACGGCGTCGTAGATAGCAGTCTTACCGAAGATGAGAGCAGCGAAATGATTAAAGAATGCTGGGAGAAATATGGCGGTTTAGATTCAGAGGGTGCTGCAGAGCAATTCTTTGATTCAGCCCGTGGTGTTGCAGAATATTTCCAGTATAATCATGGAAGAATGCAAACATTCGTAAATGACATGGTAGATATTGCTGCAGCTGATGGTTACATTGACTCGACTGAAGAATTGATAATCAATAATTTAGCCGAAGTATGGGGTTGTACAGCAAATATTTCTTATCAAGGCGGAGTTCCAGTAATTCTGTTTGTTTGGTAAAATAAGATAAGAGGAAAGTCAAATGCCGTCTGTGCCACCAATGGATAGGGTGACTGCTGGCCATTTCTTGATAATGGCCATTTCTATTACGGATACTAGTGCTGGAGGTCGTAAAGAAGCTCAGGAGCATTATGGTTATTTGAAGCGTAATGTAGGTGGACCTGATGCTGTAGATGTGTTTCTACGAGATACGGGTGATTTAAGTGAAAAATATTTTGCCTATTATGGTGATCCTCAAGGACATCATAAGAAAGTTGATGATGCATTAAATCATTTGAAGAGTGAACCTGATGATTGGAAGTTAGAGGTTTTGTATTGGTGTCGTAATGTGGCGAATGCTGAGTGGGAATTTGATAACGCTTTTCAGAATATATCAAAAACTGAGGAAAAGTTGCTTGTACGTTTTTCTAGTGAGTTAGGTGTTTCTTGGAATGACGTTCCTACAACTGAAGGTCTATTTGGTTCAGCCCCTGGTTCGGGTTGTTTCATTGCAACCGCAGCTTATGGTACTCCTTTTGCAGAAGAGATTGATGTTCTCAGGAACTGGAGAGATGATTTCTTGGAAGCTTCCTATCCTGGTAGATTATTCATAAAAACTTATTACTCACTGAGTCCCCCTGTTGCAAACAATATCAGTGAATCTGAAGGTAAGAGAAAGGTTGTGAGAACAGCTCTTGGTCCAATTGTAAAGATTTTGAAAGGAAAATATTCAGACTAGTTTAATCTTTATAAATTTCTATAAAGTTTGAAAAACTCAAAGGTATTTTGAATTCGCTAGACTTTTTATTCAAAGTTTCAATTTCTTTGACTGATGCTTTTGTTAGGTTGTGAAGTGCTAAAGAGTTGATAAAAATGCCCATAAATGTCAGAGATCCTAGCCACAAGACTATCCCTCTCCCCCAACCTCCATGCCACCAGATATCATAATAATAAGTTCCAGAGGATGTAACCTCACCACCAAAATCACTGAAGCCCCCGTTAAAGACATCAACATTTTCACAAACTATGCAGATTCCGTCATCACCTCCATTTTCATTATGCATTGCGTCAACCCAGTTTTGACTGAATAAAATACAAGCAGCAAGTGCAATTCCTATAGCTATTGTGCAGCATGTTAGGTATGTATAGGTTATAAAGCGGAGATTGATATCATCCTGTTGGTTATTTTTTTTGAATTCTATTTTTCCGATTTCTTCTATTTTTTTGTTAAATGTTGATAGGTTGATATTTTTAGAATGAAGGTATTCTAATTTGTTGCTGAATTTCACTATTCTTTTTTGGACTTGATCTGTTTCATTTAGGCTCTTAATTTTAGGGTTTAAATTTATTATATTTTTATTTATAAGGTATAATCCAATTATTGATGAAATACTCCATAGAGTTAATGCAATAATAACTAAATAAGATGTTGTTAAACCTACTTCCTGACGATTTTGAAAACCATTGAAATCATCATAATCTTTGTATTCGCTGGAAGTTGTATAATCCCCCCAGTCCCAGTACTCATAATTGACAGATTTCACACTATAAAGACCATATCTATCACTTTGGAGGTGACCATATTCATCCTCGTACCAGGAATCAGCAAAACTATGAGTCCAGTCGACATCATATCTAAACCAAGGACCAAATAATGATAAACTTAGAATTATTATTCCTAAAACAGCATATATGCCCAAAAGTTTCAAAGCTTCTTTAGGATCTTGAGGGCTTAGAAAATCAAGAAATGAATCAATAAATTTACCCAATTTAGGAAATGAACTTGAACTTCCGAATGCTCCGCCTTTGTAACCTAGGCCCAATATAATTATCAATAAAACTATTATCATTCTGAATAGAAACCAGTTTGAATAACCATCAAAACCAAAGAGAAATTGATAAAGAAGGTACAAAATAATTATTAATGCTATGGCAACATTTATTTTTTTATATCTGGATACTTGCAGATTATTATTTTGAATTTCGTCCCTTAGTTCTGAGACTTTCATTTTATACTATGGGAACTTATTTATTAATCATTAATTGTATTTTTCAATCCGAGAAATATGTGATTACTTTCCAGATTATTTAGTTTTTCTTTTAAATCACCGATATCTATTCCTTTTTCTTTAAGGTCTTGAATTTTTTGTTTGAATCTAATGTGTAAATATCCAATTCTCAATTTATTTAGGCGTGTTGTTTCTTCTTTTTCGCCAAGTTGCAACCATATTTTTTCCGCTTCATTAAATTTATGATTTTCTTCGTGTCTTTGAGCCTTTTCCCAGTCTTTTCTATGTTGATGTGCTTCTCGTTCTTCCCTCTTTCTTTTCTTATCTAAATCTTGTTTTGACTTTTCAGTATCTTTGATATCAAGAGCCCATATTGGAATTGCTATGAGAATAATCGAGCTACAACAGTAAAATCCAGCCCATGTTCCTGGATCATCACTCGTCCAAAAAGCATGGATTGCCTTCATTAGTATTACAAATCCAGCACCCATAACGACTACGGCCCCCCCGGATTCTTCAGTAGCAACAATATCGCTTTCTTCAACTTCTGCTCTAATGTAACTTAGAAGTATTAAAAACAGCGTAAATGTTGAACAGCATGGTAATATGAAATCATCACCTGGGCTGTTTCCTCCAATAATGAAAAAGTATATCGTGGCGAGTGCTAAAAGGGCCAGTAAAATTATTTTTATTGAAATCCCAGTGTAACTATTTTTTATTTTAGTCGAAGGCCTATAATCGGGGGCCTTGTATTTTTCTTTTATTTGTTTTAATTCTTTATCATACACTATAATTCCATATTACCTTAATATTTAGGATTATGTTTAATCAAATTTTTTGGGCCTTATTTGTCCATAGTTTTTTTCAAGCCCGTCAATTGTTTTTCTAACTCTACAGTATCTATTCCTTTGCTTTTCAATTCCTGAATTTTTTCTTCTAGAAAGATTGTTCCAGATTCTGCTTTCATTTTGGTTACACGTCTAACCTCTATCTCCTCTCCGAGGCCAGCCCAGATTTTCGCAGCATCATCAAATTGATTGCTTCGTTCATATTTCAGTGCTGTTTCCCAAGTGTTCCTTCTATTATCTGAGCTCTCTAATTCCAGTCTAATTTCTTGTCGTTCCAATAAATCTGAACCTATAGACCAAGAAACAAGAGATGGGATTAAAATAAAATATATAGAAACAAGGGAATGAAACAAGAATTGCACAGGAAAAACCCATTTGGCAACAAAAGAGAAAACAAGCCATGCGAGTCCAACAATTGTAATATAGGTTCCTCGGGGTATTTCATTTTTATTAAAAATTATTTGGTTTGAGATTCCTCTTTCTTTGGATAGTTTCCTAGCTTTGTTTAATAGATATAGGCCAGGAAAAAGCATCGCAAGAGTAACATACGTATGGATTGTTCTATCAAAAACATATTCATCAGGTTCAATAAAGCTTTGTTGGGGTGGAGGGGGTGGAAAAAACAGGAAATAATATGCGAAAAACACAATTCCCCAGACACTGAGATTTATGATAGCATACAGTAGTTCAAAATTTCTATAAGGTCTATATTCAGGGGGCTTGTATTTCTCCTTTATTTGTTCTAATTTTGTATTAGGCACGTTTATACTCAATTGCTTTGATATTTAGAGTTATGTTCAAATTCAATTTCTATTCAGGTGTTTTGTTCAAGGATTTTTCCAACATTGACAATTCCTTTTCCAATAGAGTACAATCCATTCCTTTATTTTTGAGTTTATCTATTTTTTTCTTCAGTTCTTCATATAGATAATTCATCTTGAGTTCATTTACCCGTTCAATTCCAGATTCATCTTCTAACTTCTTCCATATTTCTATGGCTTCATCAAGGTGTTTATCGGGTTCTGTATCATCCTTCCCTTTTTCTTCATGGAATAATTTTTCAGAGTGTTCTGCCTTTTTTATTTCATGTTTTCTTTGTTCATCATTTACACGCTTAACTTGTGAATAAGCCCCTAGGTCTTTCCAAATTTCAATGGCTTCATAGTATTTTCCATCACTTTCAAACTTTTTTGCAGATTTATGTTTCCCTTTAATCCGGCCTAACATAGATTTTTCTTTCTGTTTTTGTCTTTCTTCTAAGGAATTGATTTTTTCCCTTTCCATCATAAAAGCCATAGTAATAAAAATAGCAAAACTAGGCCCAAAACAAAAAAATGTTAATCCGACAAAGGCCCCCTCCTCGGTTCTTCCAGCCTCTCCTTCACTAATAAGAAGTAGTTCAAAAAGAAAGAAAGTAACAATTAATCCAGTAATTACTTTATTTCTTATCGATTTTAATTGTTCTAGTTCCTTATTTGGAGGTACTCTGTATTTCTTTGGAAGGGTGTCTGATTGATTCATATTTTTTTTGGAACTTTCTCTATATCTTAAGTTTCTTTTGTAGTAGATTGCATTATTATTTTTATTAAATTACCTTTGCAATTTTCAAATAGGGCAGTTTCTCCATTCCACTTAGTTAGTTCTTTAGAGTATTCCTTTTCAATTTCATTTACTTGTTCACCAATACAATCATGTAGTTTTCTATCAGGTTCGCCTCTTACTATGGCTACAATATAAAATTCCTTTCCACTTTCTAATACAAGGAATTTATCTCCATATTCAACAGCTTCTAACTTCCCTTTTCCACCCATTGAATCATTTACAAATTCATTTATTGCACTTAACATTCCACTCAATATTTCGGGATCTGTGGTTTGTTTTTCTGAAAAACAATGAGTTAATAATCTTCCATCGTTATAAATCAGGTATGCAGCCTCAACGAAGTAGTTTACTCGTTTTTTTTTGAGGTGCTACTGGAACTGCTGCCTTTTCCTGATACAGCATCCATGACATCTTTGTTTCGTTTATCGGCTTTGTCAGCCCCTTTTTCATAAGTTTCCATATCATATTTGCTTTTATCTGCATCAGCCTTGATTTCAGCCAGTTTTTGTTCTCCTTCCTGATCTAATTTCTTTTCTTCCATTTTCTTTTCATGCATACGGTCTTTGAGATCCATAAGATCTGAGAGTTCTTCCTTGTCTTGTTCCCATTCTTGTTTTTCAAGGTCTAATTTCTGCACTTCATCTTTTTTATCTCGAACCCTTTTTCGATCAGTTTTTACATCTTCTATATCTTCGGAATGGACAGCTTCATCTACTTCATCACCTCTATCTTCTTTTCTATCTTCTCTGTCCCATTCTCTTTTACGCTTTTCTCTTTTTCTTTTTCTAGCTTCTAATTCATAATCATAATCCTCATCATCCATTGAGTCTTCATAATCAGCTCTCTTTCGGCGTTTCTTTCTTTCACGTTCTCTTTCCCAGTCTTCATCTTTCCATTTTTCGTCTTGAACAGTGTCTTCTCTTTTTGCGATTTTACCCCATTGAGTAGGAGCTCTTGTTGCCATCCATTCTTGATATTCGTTTGAACCCCATGAAACATAAACATTCTCAAGTGACATACCCCAAAGATCTAATGTGTTTCTCATTTCTATTTGCGCGGCACTTTCTATTCGTGAACTTACATCTGAGCTTCCAAATTCTGCTGCACTAAAACGCCTAATTGTAGGTCCGAAAACTTTAGCATTGGCTTCTTCAGCGAACATTTGTTCTATATCACTTCTTAGTAATTTAGTTTCATAACCTTCAATCACTTCCCTTTTTCTGAAAAAACCGCGAGTAACTTTTACAGCTTTTTCTTTTAGGACACCCGCAATTCGGTTTGCTTGTTCATGGTTTAAACGTAATGTTAGTGTTGCAGTTCCAGCTTGTTTTACATTATCTGAGGTGTTTCCTTCAGCTCCAATCTGGATTTTAAATGGCTTATTATCCACAACTAGCATTTTGACATCCTGTCCGCTTATGACCTTAGTTGATAACCAATTTCTGAAGCCACCACCTATATTGTTAAGTCTAGATTGCGTAACGACATCTTCTATTTTTCCGTCTTTTATCCAGACTAAGGTTTCACCAGGTCCAACGACCAAATCTATGTTGCTATTCCAGAAGGTTGACAATTCTCCTCGTTCTATCATACAGGCTAGTTCTTCTTCTGGATCTTCACGCCAATGTTCCATCTTAGACATTTTTTACACCACCTATGAATTTAGTCCTCTCTCTAAAATAGTTTCTGCACTTAGTTAGGTTCTTTTTCATTTCAGATAAATTTCTAGGTCTTGAACCTAGATTTGAGCTATTATCGGCAATTTCTAAACTCATTTCGGAAACTTCATTCAACTGTTCTATAATTTTGAGATCGAATTCAACAAGACTAGCTAGGTCTGCAGATGTCTTTTTTGATAGACGGGGTTGGATATTACCTGTTACAGCCATGTTTACTTCATTCTTAAATTGATCAACAGTAGTAATAATATCCTTTGCCTCTTGTTCAAGATTTGAATCATTACCGCGGTATGCATTTGTCATTATATTGGTAGAATTTTCACGGATTCCATTTAAGGTTTCCATTATCCATGTTCGGACAGCACGGTCGTCTTCTTTATGACTTTCAGCTTTATGACCTCTATAACTTGCAATAAAAACCACAATACGTGCCGCTAAAGTTACACCAGTTACTAGTTCGACCATAATTCCATAAGAATATATGTAGTAATAATGTTTTGTTTAAGTAATAATCTATTAAAATTTATTATTTTCCTGTCGATTTAATCTCGTGTATTCCTAATAACTATACTTTGAGCCATGAAGATTAAAAGGTAAATCGAACCTAACCACAAGGCAAACTTTAGGAGATAGGGAGTTCCTTCTCCTCCAAATATTTCTTCTAAACTCTTTTCAAAGATAGTTCCCCATATCATTGCACCAAATATTAGGAATGTGCAAAAGTCAAGTAACCATCTTAGTCCAGTCATGACTTCTTTGCTTGAGGCTTCCATTTCCTTTATTTCTGACTTGGTAAGTACGGTAGTTAGGGAACCCATTCCCCCTTTTAGTTTTGAGAATACCCCTTCTCCATCGAAAGTCATTTCTAATCTTCCCAGTTTAAGACGATGTAGGGCTTCAAGAGCTATGAATATTGTAGTCCATACTACTGAGACTTCCAGAACCATAGATAGATTATCACCTAACGTATAATCCGAATAATAATATTCCCAGGAGAGCAGTGTCCAGAGCCATATGAATAGACCATATTGGCTAAATCTCGCGAATTTAGAAATTTTCCTTTGAAGTTCAATATCATGTCCTAAGAATGTTTCTAGTCCAATTATTAGAAAAACAGATAAGGTAACTACTAACCCTAGCAATGCCCAGGACCAGTCTAACTCACCATCTTTCCATTGTGTACCTAATACTATCATTGACCATAGAAGAACGAAGGTTGCCATTGCGTTTGTTATGCCTTGCATAACATAGAGTGAATCTTTTCCATCTCTAATTACAGATAAACCTCCCATTAATCTGACTTCAAATGCATCATCTCCTTCTGCACCTAAGGCAGCTGCAGCCATCCCACTACTTCTGGCACCCACTGAGGCTCCAGCAGCAGTTGCTGCGGATGCATGTGAATCGGTTTTCTTTGAGCTCTTAGCACTATTATCCTTAGCCCAATTTCTTAGAGCCTTAGTTGTATTCTTTTCTACTTGGTCCTCACTAAATGGAGCCCCGTGTTCTGTATACAACCATCTACATTGTATAGGAATTGCTTTTTTTGATACATCAGGAGATACCATTTGGAATTCTCCAGGTCCCAAATTTGGAAGCTCTTTAATCATATCCAGATTTCCTCCATCTTCTTTCAATAAGTGTTTGACTTTATCGATGTCTTGAGGTTGTGAAAAACGACCAATAAATTTGGTGTTGGCTTGCGCCATTATTTTGTAATCCACATCCGATGCATTTTGCGTAGCTAAAACAGAAGCAACACCATATTTTCTAGCTTGTTTGAATATTAGTTTGATTAGATCCTTAGCAGGAGGGTTTCTTGGAGCAGGAGGCAAATAAGGAGCTACTTCATCCATAAAGAATAATAATTTTAGTTTATTGTCTACACTCTGCTGTTCTAGCATCCAGCTGTATAGGGCTCTTGATATTTCCTGTACAAAATAGTGTTTTTGTGCTTCATCTTGTATAGTATTTAGATATACAACATTTACAGGTATTTTTCCATTTTTTGATGGTTTTATTAGGGTATCAATATTTATTGGAACTCCATTGCTGAATAGAAGTTGATTGATTCCAGAAGAATAAGCTGCTAATCTTCTTGATAGTTCGTCATAGGTTGATTTAGGTAGCATCCCAGTTAAGTCTGGAATGTCATATTCAGCACATATTTCATTCCAATCAGGTCTATCAGTTTCGTCTGGGAATAAGTGTTCTGCTAAAATTTTATCAGGTGATTTAACCGCCCTTGATAGAGATAGAAAATCATTAACTTTAACATCAAGGCGAGTCATGTGGATTAGAATTTCGTAAAGATAGGTTCTGACTTGTTTACCTGCAGGCTTTTCCATATCATAATCTGTTAAGGCCGTAAAACCAGCTGAGACCATATCCCATGCGGTTATCGATTCTTCTTGATCTAAATTTGCAGAGGGTACTTGGAAAGGATCAATACATATTGGGAGCCCTTTTTTTCTTAAAGGCGTCCATATTCTTACTTCGGCTTTTTCCCTGAATATTTTTGCTCTTTTAGTATCTCCACCTTGTTCTTTAATGTCTTTATCGTTAGCATTTAAACAAAGACGTGCTAAGTCCCCTTGAGGATCTATAATTAAACTTGGAATATCATCTATTGTACACTCTTCAATCAAGGCTTTAGCCATTACTGTTTTTCCAGAACCAGTGGAACCTAACATTGCAGCGTGCCTAGCTAAAATATCTGAATCAATATCAATTTTTTCATTATTGTTTCTGTTTGTTCCTAATTGCATCATTTCCCCTTATGTGTTATTTCCCAATTTTATCTCTTTATTTATTGTTTATGAATAATGTAAAGCTATTTATTGTCATTTTTTATTGTAGGTATCTGTGTCATACGATGAAGTCTTGAAATTACTCGAAACGGCGCTTGATGATGCCGATAGTCTGGAAAGAGAATTTGATAGAAGTAAGACTGCTATGGAGGGCTTTGAGTCTACCCGTAAAGAGGCTCGTGGAGCTGGTTTGTCTTTCTCAGATGCTTCATATGATGAGGCCAAATCTAAGTTTGATTCTGGTGATTATAAAGGAGCAACTGAAATAGCTAGTGATTATAATAATAAATTAGAATCTTGTCATTCGGGTTTTGAATCCCTAAATAATTTGTTCGAAATGTTAGAAACTTTTGAAATGAAGCATACGGATGATTTTGATTCACTTAAAAAACAAATAGATAAGAGCATGGAAGATAATGACTTTGACAGTGCTAAATCATTATGTGATGAGCATGAGTCTACCATTCGTTCTCAGCTATCGGATTATGAAAAAGCTAAGAATCTAGTTTCTAAATTTACAGATAAAATTGAGGGTGCTAAACCACATATTTTGATAGAAGCATTTGTACCTGATGAAGAATTAGCTGAACAGCATTTGTCTAAAAGGGAATTGGCAGAAACAATTAGTATTTCGGAAAAAGGTATTCGTAAAATTCAGAATGCGCTTGATAATTGGAGACCTGAAATCAAAGTAACATTACCTGAAGATTTGGTTTCTTCGGAATCTAATAGGGCTATAATTTTGGTAGAAAATACAGGTAAGGCTAATGCTCAGAAGGTAGTCCTTACACTGGATGGTATAGATGTTAGGGGCAATCTTTCGACTGGGGAAATAAATCCCGGTAATTCTGAGGAGATTGTTGTAGGGTTGACACCTTCTACACCAGGTAATATACCAATTAAAGTTAGCAAGAATATAAGCAGAACATTTGATGGTTCTCAAACCAGCATTGATGAACAAATTTGGGTTGAAATTCTTAGAGCAGGAGGAACTTCTTCCAGTTCTCCAAAACGAAAGGCCGAAAAAGAGGATGTTGTTGAAGAAGAAGCTATTGAGGTTGAGCCTGAATGGTCTGTCCCAGAAGATTTAGATGAGGATCAATTGATAGTTGGTGAATTCTTTTCAAAAAGGTGGGAATCATATATGGCCTATCCAGACAATAAGACTATTCTTGATCATTTACATAATAATAGAGATAAATATGCCATTTCATCCTATTTTGAAGTTCCTACAGATCCACAAAGTATAATGGAAGAATGGGCTTTACCCCATAATTTGAGAGGTAATATCCATTTGGATTCCAAAAGAAAAGAAATTGTGCGAGATATCTTTGAATCTCCCTATGATGACAATTACGTAATAATTGGTGAACCTGGAGTTGGTAAAACAGTTCTTCTATTCGAGGTATTTGACAGGCTCATGAAGAGAGAACCTGCAGGTATTCTGACTAACGAAAATATTGGTAATGCTCATGAAACGTTCAAAATTCGATTATTCTATGACGATATATCAGAAAAACCTGATTTGTACAATGCCATAGCTGCTAAAGAGAGCATAAGCGGTTTGATATTATCTTCTAGAGAAGCTGAATGGTCAGAATTACCCGTTGATTTCCGTAAGAAATTTACTCGACTTACTGTTCCAAGATTTAGCGATGATGAAATGAAACAGTTGGTATTGAAAACTTTGGAGATTAATGCAATTAACAAAGATGCTAATGCCGTTAAGACTTTAGTTTCCTATGCACAAGGAAGTCCAATCTATGTTGGTTCCCTAATCAAAGAGATGGTTTATAGTAACATTAGGCGTTTGAGTCAAACTTATCTCAAAGAAAATGCACAGAAGGGAATGGCAGGATATGTTACAATGATTCTTCAGAGGCTTTTGAAAACGGGTAATGATTATAGAACAGGAGGTCTTCATGCTTTGAGTTGTTTGATGTTTTTGGCTAATCACGTTGAAGAAAGAAAATGTCATGAACAATTGCTAAGGGCCTTTGCAGATGAAATTGATGAGCACATGGAGGATAAGTTTGATGATGTTTATGACAGAAGGACTTTCAATAGATCTATTGATTATCTCTCAGGTCAAGGTAGCCTTGTCAGATTCCCACATGACACTTGGGTAGATATTTTACAGGGTCAAGGAGCGACTAATCCTTTTAGACCAGATATTCAGGAGATCCGTAAGGAATTTGAAGACACGGGAATGTTTGAAAAGTTGAAAAAGGATGCTATAGACGATGCTTGGGAAGCGATTAAGAAAAGATACCTCCGTAATAATGTCCGTGAAAAGGATTCTTTCCTTGAGTTGTGTGATACTCTTACTACCAATTTTCGCCTTAGCGATTTAAAAGAGATGAAAGTAGATATTGCTATGGTACGAGAAGTTTCTTCAAAGCATAGAGATGAACCAGTTGCAGCAGCTATATTATCTAGATTAGAAGGAGCTGAGCCAACCCATAATGTGATTAATATTCAGGATTCAGTAATAAGTAAATCTAATATTGGTACTGATGGTAGTGCAGAGATTAAAGAAAGCGTAGTTCATAAGAGTAAAACGGGTAAATAAGTTTAGAACCAAGGGGATGTATGTTTGAATGGACAAATCCCAAAAAGGTAAGCAATTTCACTCAATATTATCTTTATCTTCTTTTTTCTTATAATGGTAGAATAGGACCTGGTGATTTTGCTAGAGGGTTCTTTTTCGGATATTTTAGTTTATTATTATTTAGTATTTTATCTTTATTTATCGTGGTTTGGATTTCTTTTGGTTTTTCATTATATTGGGTTTGGTTTTTGGTAGGTCTCCTTCTGTTTACTTTAAATATTATGGCACTTGCTTTTCTTCCTCTAAAAAGATTGAAGGATTTGGGTTGGGGAGAGGATGCTCGTGTCCTGATTCTTTTGTTTGCTTACATCGGTACGATACTTTTTGGATTGGGCCCCATATTTTTGTTTCTTACATGTCTTTTTGGGCGAGAGCAGAGAATTGGCAATCCAAATGGAGGACCTTGTACTATCTTTGAAGATCTTATCAATAGGCGAGAATATCTCCTTGGTGAGGGAAGTTTATGTCTAAAGCGTAAAGATTTTAAAGGTGCTATACGTAATTATGAGAAATTAGGAGATAAAAAATTAGTGATTAGGACGAAACAGACTCATATTTCTTACAAATTTGATTTACTTCATACACAAATTACTCGAATGGTTGATAAAGAGGTTTTATGTGAAGATTTACTGAAGATGACAAATAAAATGAGTATTTCAGTTAATACTTATTTAGGCTTCAAATCATCGGAGTCTAAGGCAGGCCTTGAAAATGAGTAATTGGTGGCATCCCTCTAGCTGGTGGAGCCCTAATGCAATAACAAATCCAAAGTCCTATATATTACATATATATTTATCACCAAAAGGAAGAATTGGTGTTGGGACTTGGTTATGGTTTTGGTTATACTTGTCTATTATTTGGTATTATTTTCTGCATCCTTTATTGATTATTAATAGAGTAGAATATTTAGAAGGTTGTACAGGATATGATTATTACTGGGATGCTCCGGATTTCGCTATTGAAAGATGTCGGGATGAATATAATGCTTTGTTTAATTCTTATTTGAAGTCATTTATTTTTGTTTGGATTTTACTATTATATCCTTTTTTTGCTCTATCTGTAAAGAGATTTCATGATATTGGCTATAGTGGATCACATCTATTTTTTTGCTTTATGGGTTCTTTTTTATGGTTTGTGGGAGCGGCTTTTTATTTTATGTATGCGTTTCGTGCATCTAGTCACGGATACGGCCCAGATTCAACAGAAGCAAAGAAACATGGGAATACACTTGCCACTTTCCGTCAAATGTGGGATTATGAGTCGAAAGAAATTCAAACAGCAGCTAAATGGGAGAAACAAGGAGGATATAAAGAGGCAATTCAGATTTATCGTAACCTTGGTAGAATGGGAGAGATAAATCGTCTTGAAAAGTCTCATATTATAGATATGTGGAATAAATTTCTATCAAAAAAGACAAATATGGAATCTCAAGGTATAATTTGCAGCCGTTTGATTTCTCCCCAGAATTTTTCCATTATTATTGAAGATTCTAAGTATAAAGATGAATTATCTGATATAATTAGTATGAGTTATGATAAATGAAGAATCCACAGGAATCCAATTTTTTCCGTGATTTCTATGAAGAAAATGAGTTCGATATATCTTTCTTATCTGATTGTTCTAAGAGACATTTTCGGATAATTTCTGAGAATGGCAATTTTTTGAAGGTTAAAGATCGTATATACAATTCAGATCAAATGAAAAAGAAATTAATTAATTTAAGACCACGAGATGTATATTATTCAACTTCAACATATCTAAATCCAACAACAATAGGGCCTAGAGGTAAAGAGCGGTCTATATTGACAAAATCAGGCATTGTATTGAAAAATGATATTTCTTTTGATTTAGATAGAGAGCCTCTATCTATTAGAAATCTAGAAAAGACTCGTAAGGATTGTAAGAGATTAATCGATTTTATGGATAGCAATGGCTATTCATTGAAATATATAGCCTTCAGTGGTAGCAAGGGTTTTCATGTAATATATGAAGATGATAAAGGAGTGGCAATTGCAGATCCATTTGAGAGAGAGATGGAGACAATTAAAATTAGAAGAGAATTAGTAGACAAAATAAAGGAACAAGGCATATCAATTGATTCATCTATAACTGTTGATACTAGAAGAATAATACGATTACCAGGCACTATAAATTCAAAAACAGGATATGTTTGTACTTTGCTAACCCGTTCTCAGATAAACCAACCTGTAAATAATTGGATATCAGATATACCTCGGTTATCAAATTCAGTGATTATTCCAAGGTTTACATGGCCTAAATTCTTAACATTTCCTTCTCTATTTTCTAAAAAAACTAAGGTTAAACCAGTGAAACGTGTTATGTATACCACATATGTCACAAGTTCAGTATTAGGGACTAAAGGGCGACATGCAATTTTGTTATATTTTAAGAATCAAAAATTTAGTAAGGTAATTAGAAAACTTGAAAAAGCAATTGAAAAGTATCGTCTTACAGATGTCTATGTTTTCAGATCGGGAAAGGAGATACAGGCTATAAGTTTGAAGACAGTACAGAGGAACAGATATCAAAAAATCTTGGATTATACTGGAAGTACTTCAGCTACGCAATTAGGAAAGTTTGGTCGCGTTTCTCTAAGAATGGGGCCTTTAGTGAATAGTGAAATGCAGGAAATTCAGAAACCAGCAGACTTTGTTAGATTGATAAAATCACCAGATGAAAGAGTAAAAAATTATGTTAGCGCAGGACATATTTTATTTTTGGTAAGACACGGGGTACCTTTGGTTGAATATCCTCTGATTCATGGTTCTGCAGAATTCAAAGTAGTTGATGCTGAGATAAAAATATGAAAATCGTTTTATAACGGTATGATATGTGTAATATGCACTCCAAATGATTCCTTCGGGAAAATGATGAGGAAAAAGTATTTTCGCTTC
>Ga0207992_1000547_pt1 | contig 18785 bp, 17 predicted proteins | sample ETN02SmetaG_FD_185788 | JGI IMG/M metagenome (GOLD analysis project Ga0207992, IMG submission 185788) | Marine microbial and viral communities from oxygen minimum zone, Eastern Pacific Ocean - ETNP2014F10-02SV255 (SPAdes) (version 2) | ecosystem: Environmental > Aquatic > Marine > Oceanic ...
ACAATAAGAGGTTTTTCAGAATTAGGTTTTAATCTTATAGCTACAAAAGGAACGGCTACAGAGCTAATAAAAAATGGTATGAATGTAAAGACGATATATAAAGTAGGCGAAGGCCGACCAAACGTTGTTGATTATATAAAAAATAATGATATAAGTCTTGTTATAAACACTCCATTAGGAGCACAATCAAGGTACGATGAAGAATCAATAGGAAAGGCCTGCATTCAAAAAGGGATTATGGCGATTACAACTATATCGGCTGCCGATGCTGTATTACACGCTATACGCACCAAAGAGAAAATTAAGGTTAAACCATTACAAGAATACCATGTCTAGAGTATTAATCTATATTTTTCTTTTCTTCTAATTTTTTGTCAGTTCTTATTTTTCGCTGCATTTTATTTTCCTTAGATGTTGTACCTCTATTATAGTTTTTACTTTTATAGAGCTCAAACTTTGATTGAATCATTTTTCTTGGCCAATGATTATTCACTAAATCAATATCAGCTGTTTCCAAACTGGGGTCCAAGGTGAAAGATGTCACCTGTTTTTTTGTTGCAAAAATTTTTGTTATTTGGTTGCGGTTCATTTTCCATATCTCAGCAGGTATTTTTATTATATAGTCAGTACTGTCTTTATAATTAAGTTGCAAAATAATTGGCATAACAAGGCCGCCGATATTTGAAAACTTAATCTCGTAATAATTTAAATTTGAATTGTAAATCTTTTTTTCTCTTGGTTCGACCACAGAACTATCACGGTATTTAATAAATTCTTCTTTATCTAAAATTGTTACCTCATAAGGATCAAATTTATTATAAAAGTCATTCGCAATTTCATCTGTTTCAACAATTGTTTCCTGGATATCTATTTCATTTCTTTCCTGCCATGTTTGAACAGGCTCTTCATCTTTCTTTTGTTTTCTTAGTGGAAATTCAACTTCAGGGTTTTTACTGTCTAGAGTGTACCACGTTACCATATCAATTGATAGATCAACTGGATCAGTTCCATAGAACCACCCACGCCAGAACCAATCAAGGTCAACTGCACTTGCATTTTCTAATATCCTAAAAAAATCAGATGGTGTTGGGTGTTTGAACATCCATGTTTTTGAATATTCTTTAAAGGCAAAATCGAATAATTCACGCCCGACTATAGTCTCTCTCAATATATTTAGTGCGGTAGCGGGTTTCCCATAGGCGTTGTTTCCAAATTGGTATATTGATTCTGAGTTTGTCATGATGGGGGTTAAGTTATTTTTATTTCCTTTCATGTAGGTCACTATATTTTGGGGAGGACCGCGCCGTGATGGGTACTCTCTGTCCCACTCTTGTTCTGTTAGAAACTGTAGATAGCTATTTAGTCCTTCATCCATCCAGGTCCACTGGCGTTCATCAGAGTTGACAATCATAGGAAAATAGTTATGTCCTACTTCGTGAATGATTACGCTGATCATACCATATTTTATTCGTTCACTATAGGTTCCATCTTTTTCTGGCCTACCATAGTTAAAACAAATCATAGGGTATTCCATCCCGTTATTTGCCTCAACAGAAATCGCCACAGGGTATGGATAGTCAAACGTGTATTTAGAGTATACTCTAAGAGTATGAGCTACAGCTCTAGTTGAATACCTCTCATATAATGGATTTGCCTCTTTTGGATAATAAGACATAGCCATAATCGTACGATTCCCAAGTCTTATTCCCATCGCATCCCAAATAAATTTCCTGGAGCTAGTAAAGGCGAAATCTCTTACATTTTTAGCCTTATATCTCCAGGTTTTAAACTTTTTACTTCTTGATTTTTCATTTTTTTCAGCTTCACCTTGGGTGATAATAATCACCGGCTCGTCTGATGCTCTCGCTTGTTTTAATCTTTTAATCTGTGCACTTGTAAGAACCTCCATAGAGTTTTGTAATTCTCCTGTAGCTGCAACTATGTGATCGGAAGGCACGGTGATTCTAACATCATAGTCACCAAAATCGAGCGTAAACTCTCCACGTCCTAGAAACTGTTTATTTTGCCAACCATAAACATCATTATACATAGCCATCCGAGGAAACCACTGGCATATAGTATATAGATAGTTACTATCAGATTTAAAAAACTCGTACCCTGGACGACCGCCCATAAATATTCTATCTTGAATATTGTAATTCCATCGTATTGAGATTGACATCTTTGACCCAGGTTTCATGGGTTTAATTAGGTCTATCCTCATCATTGTTTTATTTATTACATAGTTTAGCTTTCGACCATCAATTGTTACCACCTCTTCAATGTTGAATCCTCCATCGAATTTATTTAGTATTTCATTTGCCTCTTTGTCTCCTATAACATAGCCAGGTTTAATCCATGTAAAATCCAGTTTACGTTGCATACTACCTGTGGATATCTTGTAACTGTCAGAATCTTTTGCTCTAACATTCTGATCCAGTTGGACCCAGAGGTAATTAAGGTTATCAGGTGAATTATTTTTATAGGTGATTGTTTCAAATCCTTCAATACTCTGTTCATCATCATTGATTTTTACATCAATAGTATAATCAGCGCGGTTTTGCCAATATCCATGTCCAGGATATCCAGAGGCTGTCCGGTATAAATTCGGTGTCGCAATCTCTTGGTCTAATTGTTTAAACTTGTCACTGTTTTGAGAAGTGATAAAGTTGATAATGACTATAATATATAATATAAGCCTAGTTAGCATTATTAAAATTTTTCGTTGTATTTTGGCCTCAAACTTTTTTTTATTAACTCTACAAAATTACATAAATTGGATTTTAAAATGATATATTATATCAAAACTTTTGTTATCATTTTTTTATCTTTCTATTGTACTATTTTTTCGCATCCTGTTCATGCAACAATCAGCTCGTTTGAATGTAAAAACAATAACAAAAATATTGAGGTTACAATAAAGTTTTTTACTAATGACCTTGAAAAGGCTTTAAGAAATGATCGGTATCATGATCTAGTAATTGATTCTGAAAAAAGTATGTACAAAATTGATAGCTTAATCTTTGGTTACATTAATAAAAACCTTTCTCTATCGATTGATAGAAAAGAAAGACAATTATCTTGGGTCGGGAAAGAAATTGAAAACGATATAACATGGTGCTATCTAGAGATAATTAATATCGATAATATTTCTTCTATTAAGATGGAAAATAAATTATTGTTATCAGTCTTTGATGACCAATTAAATATTTGCCACTTTTATTGTGGAGATAAACCTGAAACTATTATGTTTCATAAAGAAAAATATATCGGAGAGATAAAATATTAATATTTATTTTTCAATATTAGTAAGAAACTTATGACTCCATATACATTTGACCTATTCGGTAATGATCATATTCTTTCCATTATTCTGATCATTATTTTTTATGTGATCTTTCTGTGTTTTAATGAAAAAATTGGGATAAAAAATAAAAGTGAAATTTTCCCGATCGTTTTATCTTTTATAATTATATCACTTGATATCTCAGAAGATATTATTCGATATATCACAGACTATTACTCCATAGAAAAAGATTTACCTTTGCAATTATGTACTATTGGTATTTATGTTGCCGTGGTCGCATTATTAAAGAAAAATCAAATAGCTTTTGAATTGATTTTTTATTGGGGCCTGGTAGGCGCGAGCCAAGCTATTTTAACTCCTGATAGTGATTTATTTGAGTTGAAAATATTTTTCATGTATAGCCAGGCTTATCACTCTGCGTTAATATTTTCAGTTTTATGGCTAGTGATAAAGTGTAACATGAGGATGCAATTAGGATATATTCCCAGGGTGGTATTAATAACTAATCTAGTAGTTGTGGTAATATCATTCATTAATTATTTATTAGATAGTAATTATATGTTCTTACGTGGTAAGCCTAATTCTGTGAGCCCTTTTTTAATTGGTGATTGGCCTGTTTATATTATAATGGTTCAAATTTTTTCTATTGTTATTTTGGCTTTATTTATAAAAATACAGGATTTATTATTGATTCCAACGAGTTCAAAATAATGAACGGTAAATAACTTATAATATTAATCTGTTACTAAAAACTCAGGTGTCTTACGATGCATTGTATTTTGTTCGTAGGCATAGGCTATCTCTAAAAGTAAAGGCTCGCTCCATGCTCTACCATAAAAAGAAATTCCAATTGGTACATTTCCTATAAAACCCATTGGGACATTGATATTGGGATAGCCAGATAGAGCGGCATAGACAGTTGTTGAAATATAGTATTTATCGCCATTGATAAGATCTGTTTTCCATGCTGGACTTCCGGTTGGAGAAACAATCGCATCAAGATTATGTTTTGTCATAATACGATCAAGCCCTTGCTCTCTAAAATCTTTAAGCATATTTACGAGTGCATCCTTATAAACTTTTGAGTTCAGATCGCCCTTTGATTCAGCATTTTTCATCCTTTTTAGATTAAAATAAAGCATCTCAATACTGTCCTTCATTGTGGCATTAATCGCCTCTTTTAGATTAGAAACAGGGGCTTTCTCCCCTAGTCTATCAAAATATTTTTTTAACCCATCCTTAAACTCATGCGCCATTACCTCAAGTGAGTTTTGTTCTGCGCCAAAGCCACCAGGTGCACCTTCAACTATTTTGTCTAGCTCAATGGTTTCTGCCCCATTGTTCTTTAGATCTTCAATTGCGAGGGACATTAAATGATCTACTCTATGATTATTACCTTCCATCGTATTAAGGTAGCCTATTCTTTTCCCGCTAAGCCCATTTTCATTTAAGAATATTGTGTAGTTTTTATGATAATTTTTTTTGCTTTCAATAGTTCTCGCATCATCAGGGTCAATGCCGGTAACTGCCCCTAGCGTTTTTGCTGCATCTCTGACTGTGCGTGACATAGGACCTGCCGTATCCTGGGTATAACTTATCGGGACTATCCCTGACCTGCTCCACAGTCCAACGGTTGGCTTTATTCCGACAACGCCGTTTGCGTTTGATGGGCACATGATAGAGCCCCAGGTCTCTGTCCCTATTGCGACTACACACAGGTTTGCAGAAACGGCGACTGCTGATCCTGAGCTTGATCCACAAGGATTTCTGTCTAATACATATGGGTTTTTTGTTTGTCCGCCGACACCGCTCCAGCCACTGGATGAGTATGAGGAACGATAATTTGCCCACTCACTTAGGTTTGTTTTCCCAAGGATCACAGCGCCTTCTTCTCTTAATTTTTTTGCGACCCAACTATCCTTCAGCGGGAATGAGTCTTTTAGTATTCTAGAGCCAGCTGTGGTAGGCATTTTATCATGTGTATCAATATTGTCCTTAAGCAATACAGGGATGCCAAAAAGAAGACCTTTATTTTTTCCTCGTTTTTGAATTTGATCAAGAGAATCAGCAATTTTTAAAGCATCTGGGTTTACTATAATCACAGAATTAATCTCTGGACCTGCTTGGTCGATATTGTTTATGCGGTTAATGTATTGGCTGACGATTTCCTTTACAGTGTATCTACCGCTATCATAGCCGTGATGAATCTCATCAATCGTAATCTCGTTAAGCAGAAAAGAAAAGGTCTTAGTAGATTTTTCTCCGGTATGACATGAAACCAATAATATTAAAGTAGATAGTAGACAAAAAGTATAAACGATATGGAACTCAATTTTTTTCATGATTTTATAATGCTCCATTGAATATTATTTAATAAAATTAATCATCGATGTTACTCTAGATTTTGGTATATAAGAAAGTGGATCATTGAAAAGATTATTATTATTAATTGTTATTCTTTTTAGTTGTGCAAAAAATAAACAAGAATATCAGCTAAATGACAGGACATATAATATGTGGAAAGAGTTTATTAAGCCCACTAAAGAAGAGCTGGCCTGGGCTCAGATACCTTGGAGGAGCACATTCTATGATGGGCTCATAGACTCTGACCGCCATCAAAAACCATTACTCCTATGGGTAATGAATGGGCATCCGCTTGGCTGTACCTGAAATAACGGTGCAGCAGGCCGGCGGTCTGTTTGGTCCGACTCCAGAGTAATTGAACTGTCGAAGGAGTTTATTCCGACTACGGATGAAGTTTGGCGTTTACAAGGCGCACAAGATAAAGACGCCGTTATGTTTCAACAAATGGCAAATAAAGGTCACTACCGTAAAGAAGGCGGAACCAGACAGGGGATCTATGTTTGTAGCTCCAGCGGTGAGCTTTTGAGCTCAGTAAATTCTCTAAAGCCCGATGTTGTTATAGAGGAAATTCAAAAAGGCCTAGACAAGTGGAATAAACTTCCAAAAACAGAACGTTATTTACCAAAAGATTTTTCAAAAATTATTGAACACCGCTGGGAAGATAATTACCCGAAAGATGGACTAATACTAAAAGGAGCAAAAGCAGATCTACTGACAGACCCTCCAAAGTTTTCTGAAAGAGGGTCTCGCTGGAACATGGACCACGTATGGTTTAATAAGGAAGAGGCTAAACTCTGGATTCCTGAAAAGATCAAAGAAAAAGAAACCCAAGAGTGCCCAGATATTATTAAAGATCGTTTATTTAGATTTCATTTGGTAGATAATGTAAGAGGACAGGCGCTTCCCTTTGCACCGCAAGAAATTAAAGAGTCAAACCTCCAGGTTGAGATTGTTGAACTCGATCAGTCGAACCTAAAACTAAGAATAATTGGCAATTCTCTTGCAGTCGCAAAAGGCCCGTGGCTACTAGGAGAAAATGATTGGACACCAACACATGAACTCAATCATAGAATAGAGACTAATATTCTTGGGCGTGCAATGTATAATATTAAAGAAGAGAAGTTTACAGATTTTGAACTAGTCGCGCTTGGTAAATGGGTAGGAAAAACTCAAAATAATGGAAGACACTTTGGCCCTGACAGCGGGCACATCGGAATCGTTTATAATCTGGCCGAGAGGATACATGAAAATAGAATTGCCCCTGCTTTTGTAGACCTTTATAATGCAGATTGGATTGCTAGGCCCGAATAATATAACACATTGTCACTAGTTATATAATGGAACATATATTGTATATTTGGAACAATATAAAAACTCTACGGTATTAACTATGAATCAAAGAAGAGAGTGATTTAGATGAAAATTGAATATAAAAGTATGTTTGTTGGTGCAATCTTAGGTGCGTTGGGAGTTATTGTTATTTTACTTTTAGTTGGAAATGTAGAAACTGAATTCTCTTTTACTACCGGGGATAAGCCTGAAGATTTAAATAAAAATATAGATGCTAGCATAGAAAGAACTGTTAAAAATGAACAGGATCATACTGATGTAATTGTGAAAGCTAGTGGCAATGTTACAGCGGAAGATATTGATAAAGAATTAGACAGGCTTTTTAAAGAGCACGATATAAATAAAAAAGAATCAAATGTCAATATAGATGTTAGAATAAACAGTTAATGAAAATATATTATAAATAATTATTTAAGCCCTGCTTATTTGTGGGGCTTTTATTTTCTAGGTATTATTACTTAATAAATATGAAAAACATATTATATATTTTATTCATATTGGTTATATCTGTTCTTGGTGCCCAAGAGTATGATGTTTCTGAGTGTATTAAAATAGCGCTTGATAGAAAAGGGACTCTGGTGTCAGCTGGTTTAGACGTAGAGTCAGCCAACCAGGGAGTCCTTGGCTCTTACAGTGGTGTGCTTCCATCTCTAAGCTTGTCTACATCAGGGGGTAAGACCAAGTATCCAGTACAAGAGAACATAATACCAGACTTAGTGAATCTAGAGATTGACACAATAACATCTGGAGAATCCAGCTATATGTCAGCTGGGCTATCTATTAATCAAACAATCTATAATGGTGGTCGGTCCGTAAATGCTATAAAACAGGCAAGAATCAGTTTAGATATAGCAAAACTAAGACAGAGAAATACTAAGATAGAGGTAATACAAAATGTTACAAGATCCTACTATGGATTATTGCAAGCCCAGCAGCTGTTAGAGGTCGCAGAAAAAAATCTTATACTATCTGAAAAACAGGTTGACCTAGTTCAAAAACAGTTTGACCTGGGTGCGGTAAGAAAGACCGATCTTTTGAAGGGGAAAGTATCAATGGGCCAGGCAAAGGTTGAACTGTTAAATAGGAAAACAGCTTTAGAAAATTCAAGGAGGCAACTGTTTAATGATATGGGGATGATTGACTTTGGTCAGTCTATCGTAGCTAAATATAGTGACTGGGTACCAGTTTCAGTCCCAACAAGCGCAGAAGCGCTAACCTTTTTAAAAGAAAAAAACCCTAATATTTTAATGCAATTATCAGCAATTGAAATCGGAAATATACAATTGAAGATTGCTAAAGGGATGCGCTCTCCTTCAGCTTTTGCATCGATAGACTATTCTGCAAATGGAGACAATAGTGATGAGCTAAAAGAATCATTTAAGGATGACTGGCGCTTAGGAATGAACATGTCTGTTAATTTTCCGCTTTATTCTGGAAACTCACTCTCTACGGCCCAGCAAAAGGCAGAACTAGAAAAACAAAAATCGGAGAATGACTACTTAACCTTTCTAAATGATCTACGTGTTCAGGTAGAACTGATCAGAAAGTCAATCATGAACTATTCAGCAATCATTCCTATTAATCAAGATGTTGTCGCCTCTGCTGAAGAAGACTTAAAGCTAGTACAAGAGCGATATAGTATTGGTTCAGCAACTATACTAGAGGTCTTAGATGCTCAGGTTTCTTTAATCCGATCAAACTCAACACTTATAAATACTATCCATGATGCAAGGATGCAGGAGATGAGTCTCAAGGCCTTGTTAGGAATTTTAGACCTAGAATACCAAACCAAAGAAGAATAATTATGATACAAAAACTAAAAAAGAAAACAATATGGATCCCATTATTGATCATATTAATAGCTGTGGCCAGTGCAGTAATAAAATTTTCTGGAGACGATGATCAGATTTCTGTTATTTCAGAAAGAGTAAAAAAGAGAGATATCGTTCACAAGATAAACGCGAGTGGGATTATACAACCAGAGGAGGAGGTTCAAATCACTTCTATGGTCTCAGGGTGGATAACAGATATTACGGTTTTAGAAGGTGACACGGTTAAACCTGGTCAGCACCTAATAAGTATTGATAAAAAACAATACCAAGCAGCATATGACCAGACAGCGTCGCAGGTAAAATCATCTGAGGCAAACCTGAAAAAAATAAAATCACAGATGTCTCGTACGGAAACATTATACGCACAAAAGTTAATTTCTAAGCAAGAGATTGAGCAGGTTGAGGCTTCGTATGAGCTTGCAATAAGCCAGGTAGAGCAGGCCAGGGCTGCACTCCTTTCTAGAGAAGATGAACTCTCTAAAACTCGCTTAGTTGCACCAAAATATGGCATTGTTACCAGTCTGACAAAAGAAGAAGGCGAGATGGCTTTAGGCGGTATGTTTAATCCTGGGGTTTTAATGACCATTGCTGATTTAGAATTTATGGAAGTACTTGTTGATGTAAATGAAAATGATGTGGTCACCATAAACATAGGAGATACCACAGAGATTGAGATTGATGCATTCCCGGATACTGTATTTTTTGGGGTGGTTAGTGAGATTGCACACACTGCGCAAAATTTAAACATGGGCAGCCAGCAGCAGGTCACAAACTTTAAGGTAAAGGTAAAGATCCTTGAGCCGCCCAAACGAATTAGGCCTGGGATGAGCAGCACCGTGAATATTATTTCAGAAACAATAAATAATACTATTTCTATCCCTATCCAAGCGCTTGTATCAAGGCCAGAAAATTATCATAAACTAAAGGATAATAAGGAACATGATAATATAAAATGGAAAGATGCTGATAAAAATGACAGATATTCAGGAATAAATAAAAGTTTGGACGTGGTTTTTGTCCTTGTTGATGAGTTTGAAGATGAAAAAGCATCAGAGGATGAGAAGTTTGCTTTGGTCAGACCTGTTGATGTTGGCTTATCCAGCGAAGATTATTACTCAGTTAAATCTGGAGTTAAAGAAAACGAATTGATTGTAACCGGGAGGTATCGGGTTTTAAGTAAAGAACTGCAACATGGCATGAGAGTAAATTATGAAGAGGAGTCAAATCCCCTCTCGGTGGAAACCCAAAAAACAGACTAATTCCTAGTATTCTATCTCATGACGTTAATCAATCTTAGTGGTATTTATAAAATTTATAATGTAGGTGGTGAAGAGGTCCGTGCTCTTGATGGAGTTGACCTAACAATCAAGAATAATGAGTACCTAGCCATTATGGGCCCCTCAGGCTCTGGTAAGTCTACCATGATGAATATGATTGGCTGCCTTGATAGCCCTACCTCCGGCATTTATGAATTTGAGGGAGAGAAAGTACATATTATGGATGACGGGCAGCTTGCCTCTATAAGAAACAGAAAAATAGGATTTGTATTTCAGACCTTTAACCTTCTTCCTAAGGCTAATGCATTACACAATGTTGAGATTCCACTTGTTTATGCGAATATTAGAAAAGAAAAAAGAATAGAAATGGCCTCAGAGGCTTTGAAAAGTGTGGGGCTTGAAGACCGGATGCATCATAAACCTAATGAACTGTCAGGCGGTCAGCGTCAGAGAGTTGCCATTGCCAGAGCCCTAGTGAATAACCCTTCTATAATTTTAGCTGATGAGCCAACCGGAAACCTTGATTCAAAAAGTGGGCATGAGATTTTGGCAATCTTTGATGATCTACATGCGCAAGGGAACACTATTATACTTGTGACGCATGAGGACGATATTGCAAAACATGCGAAACGTACGATCCGCCTTTTTGATGGTAAGATCATAGAAGATATAAAAAATAAATAGTGTTCTCCTTATTTTTTGAAAACCTGAAAATCTCTTTATCTGCTGTATTTGCAAATAAAATGAGGTCTATTTTGACAGCACTAGGTATTGTAATTGGTGTTCTCTCTGTTACGCTGATGGGGACACTTATATCAGGCTTAGATCGTTCATTTGAGAATAGTATGTCTTGGCTTGGGAAAGACATACTATATATAAGTCGTTATGAGTGGTTCGGTGATATGGAATGGTGGGAAGTAAGGAATAGACCTCGCATGCGGCCTGAGTATGTTGAGAAAATACATCAGAGATCAAAATATGCTCTAGCTGTTTGTCCTGTAATGCAGAGAGGGGCTTCATTATCTTATGGGGATAAAGAAACCCGAACAGAAATATTTGGTACGAATGAAGAATACATGGAGACCATAAGCACGGACATAGAACAAGGTAGATTTTTTACCGCAAGTGAGGATAAATCAGGCTCAAGAGTAACGATCATTGGTCATGGGATAAAAGAAGCATTTTTTGGGGACGAAGACCCAATTGGTAAATATATAAAAATAGATAATCTAAAGTTTAGAGTAATTGGTGTCCTAGAGAAACAGGGAAAATTTTTAGGTCTTTTTAGTGTAGACAAGCAGGCAGTATTGCCGCTAGGAGCATTTAAAAGGATCTTTTCAAAAAGAGGATGGATGCGTTTAAGCGTTAAGGTTCCTGAAGACAAGATCAGTGAGGGGATAGATGAAATCTCAGGTGTAATGCGGCAAATAAGAGGCCTAAAGCCTAGCCAGAAAAATGATTTTGCGATTAACCAGACAAAAGCTTTTGAGGCTCAGTATAATACACTAAAAGTTGCAATCGGCGGCACGGGGTTTTTTATCACACTTTTATCTCTACTTGTTGGCGGAATCGGAATAATGAATATTATGTTTGTCACAGTTAAAGAGAGAACAAGAGAGATCGGTGTCAGAAAGGCAATCGGCGCGACCAATGGAATGATTCTAGGTCAATTTTTAATGGAGGCCGTTACTATCTGTTTGATAGCGGGCATGGTTGGACTATTTATTGCATATATTAGTAGTATATTTATCAATAAAATTTTCCCATCCACTCTTCCTATTGGGCTATCTATTTTTTCCATAGTGATGAGCATGGTTGTAGGGGTTTTATCTGGATTTATTCCCGCATATAAGGCATCAAAACTTGATCCAATTGATTCGCTTAGATATGAGTGACTATGGTTTCTAGAAGTCTAAAAAATATCCTTAAAGAAAGTTTTTTGATGGCCATAGAGGCCATCCGACAGAATAAACTGCGATCTATTCTTACACTTCTTGGAATAAGCATCGGAGTTTTTTCAGTTATTGGTGTGATGACAGCAATAAGAACTCTTGAGTCATCTGTACAATCTGGGCTAAACGTTTTTGCGGCAAATACATTTGTAATTCAAAAATACCCTGAGATACAATTTGGGCATAGTGATAGAAAATACAGAAACAGAAAAAATATAGACTATGACCAGTATAAAAAGTTGAAAAATCGTGCAAAACTGCCTGTTTTAGTAAGTGTTAGTGAGGGGAGCTCTGTAAGAAACGTAAAACACAAAGATAAAACAGTAAAAAACTACGTAGAGTTATTTGGGGGAGATGAGGGCAGCATCAGAATATTCAAAACTTATATTGGCGACGGTAGAAATCTAGCACCGGATGATGTCAGGTATTCTCGCAATGTATGTATCTTGGGGATGGATGTTGTTGATCAGTTATTCCCTTTTGAGGATCCAATTTCCAAAAAAATACAGATTAATGGCCTTGATTATCATGTAATAGGGACTGCTGAAAGAAAAGGTGAAGCATTTGGCCAGAGCCAAGACAACTATATCGCGATTCCAATTACTAACTATCTTCAAAAGTTCTCAAATAAGTGGACGACATTAAGTATACACATTGAGGCTACATCTGAACAGGATTATAATAAAACAAGAGATGAGGCCATAGGTATTATGAGGTCCCTACGTAAAGTAAAACCCGGTGAAGATAATGATTTTGAGATAGTTACCAGTGATGAAATGATTGAAACATTCTCAGGCTTTACAAGTGGGATAAAATTATTTGCACTATCAGTAAGTATTATAGCTCTTGTTGTCGCAGGCATTGGGATAATGAATATCATGCTGGTCTCTGTGACAGAAAGAATAAAAGAGATTGGTATCCGCAAAGCAATCGGCGCGACCAAACAAGATATTCTAACACAGTTTTTAATGGAGGCAATTTTTTTGAGTGAATTTGGCGGGGTTGCCGGGATTATATTGGGGATTAGTGCCGGGAATATAGTTTCTGTTATATTTAATATTCCTGCTATAATTCCTTTTGACTGGGCTGTCATTGGACTAGTCGTTTGCTCAATCATTGGGGTCGGATTTGGGATATACCCAGCTTGGAAAGCAGCTCAGCTAGATCCAATAGAATCACTGCGTTTCGAATAAATTTTCTTTATCTAAAAGAAAAGTTAAATTTCATATCAAAAACTATGCCCTTTTTACATTTAATGAATCATACTGTTCATAAACCAAGAATATCTATAGGTTATTTTGCTTATTTATCTGTTAATAGTTTAACCGATTATAGAAAGAGATAATATTTTGGTTGTCGGTATTATTCCTGCTAGAATTGGTTCTACAAGGTTTCCAAAAAAAATATTAGCTGATATTGAGGGTAAGCCCATGATTGCCCACGTAGCTGAAAGAGCCTTAGAGGCAGAAATGTTAGACAAAGTAATTATTGCGATTGATTCAGAAGAAACAAAGAGTGCACTATCTAGTTATAAGTTTGATATGGTTATGACTGATGTTAGGCATTCTAGCGGGACAGACCGCGTGTCTCAAGTTGCGAAAACAATTGATAATGCGGAAATAATTGTTAACATTCAAGGAGATGAACCATTATTAGATCCTAGAACAATTGATGAATTGGTAAGATTATTTGATGATCCAAGTGTTTCAATGGCAACTGTAGTAAGTCGCGATATTGGAGTTAAAGATTACTTAGATATGAACATCGTAAAAGTATTTCTTGATGAAAATCAAAATGCATATGATTTTAAACGCGACATATATGATTCAGAAATTGGTGGAGTATTTAGGCATATTGGTTTCTATGGATTCCAGAAAGAAACACTTTTTAAGTTTTCCTCATTAAAGCCCTCGCATAATGAAGTAGAATATTCCCTTGAACAGTTCAGAGCCCTTGATAATAATATTAAAATAAAGGCACTGATAACCAACTCTGAACAGCTTGCTGTTGATGTTCCTGAAGATATAAACCGCGTTGTTTATAAAATGAAAAAATTAAATAAAATATTAACAGAATAATAATATGGGAAGCTCAAAACCAACGAAATATATATTTGTCTTAGGTGGGGTAATGTCCGGGCTTGGTAAGGGAATTGCAGCCTCTTCAATTGGCTATCTACTAAAGAACTCTGGTCTTCGGGTCACAATCTTAAAGCTAGATCCTTATTTAAATGTAGACCCTGGGACCATGAACCCTTATCAACATGGAGAGGTATTTGTTTTAGATGACGGGTCTGAAACAGACCTTGATCTAGGACACTATGAGCGCTTTATTGATGTGAGTATGACAAAGAATAATAATGCAACCTCGGGTCAGATTTATAGCACGGTTTTAGATAAAGAGCGGAAGGGTGAATATCTTGGTCAAACTGTACAGGTTATCCCTCATGTTACTGATGAAATCATAAACAGAATAAAAAGCATCAATATACCCAAAAAATATGATGTAATAATTTGTGAGGTTGGTGGCACGGTGGGGGACATAGAGAGTTTGCCTTTTATGGAAGCAATACGTCAATTATCATTACATGCAGGATATCATAATCATTTGATTGTTCATGTAACGCTGTTACCTTTTGTAAAAGCCAGTGGCGAGCTTAAGTCTAAGCCAACACAACACTCTGTAATGAAGCTTAGGGAAATTGGTCTGGCTCCTGATATGATTCTTTGCCGCTCAGAATACAGTATTGATAAATCTATAAGAGAAAAGATTGCTCTATTTTGCAATGTTCGTGCTGATCATGTTTTTGAAGGCCGAGATGTTCAGAGTATCTATGAGGTTCCTCTGGTATTGAATGAGCAAAATATGGGAAGCCTGATCAATGAACGTCTTCAGCTAGATAAGGCGACTGATTTATCACTTCTAAAAAAGTTTGTACACAGTTATAAGAATCCTGGTTCTGAGATTGTGATTGCTATGTGCGGTAAATACACAGAATTAATTGATTCATATAAGAGCGTGTTAGAATCATTTGTTCATGCTGGTGTGGAAAATAATGCAAGAGTAAATATTAAGTGGGTAAAAACGGAAAAAATAACTGATGATCTAGCTGCAAAAAAACAATTTAAAGGCGTTGATGGAATATTAATTTTACCAGGATTTGGTTCCCGAGGAGGAGAGGGTAAAATTATGTCTTCTAAATATGCTCGCGAAAATAAGATTCCCTTTCTCGGCATATGTCTTGGTATGCAGTGTGCGATTATTGATTTTGCTCGTCATGTTTGTGGACTAAAGGGCGCTAACTCCACGGAGTTTAATAAGCGTACTAAATACCCAGTGATTGACCTTATGGAATCGCAAAGGGCTATTAAGATAAAGGGCGGCACCATGAGGCTTGGTGCATATGATTGTAAGATTAAGACGGGTACGAAGGCATTTGCTGCATACCGATCAAAAAAAATATCAGAAAGACATCGTCATCGTTATGAGGTAAACAATCGCTATAAAAATAAACTTGAAAAACAAGGGTTAATCATTTCGGGAGTTAATGAAGATCTAGGTGTTGTAGAGACGATTGAGATTGCTGATCATCCTTGGTTTATTGCAGGACAATTTCATCCAGAACTAAAAAGCAGGGTCAACAAAGCGCATCCGCTTTTTAGAGAGTTTATTAAGGCTGCAACCAGATATAATAAATACAGGAGTTAAATCTTGAAAGAAGTCAAAGTCGACAACGTTATATTTAGTGAAAAACATCTTGGAATTATCGCTGGGCCGTGTGTCATTGAGAGTCGCGATCATTCATTGAAAATGGCATCTGAAATAAAACAGATATCTGATAAAATAAAACTCCCAATTATATTTAAAAGTTCATTTGATAAAGCAAATAGGACATCTATAAAATCATTTAGAGGACCGGGTATTGATAAAGGAATGAAAATACTATCTGATGTAAAAGCTGAGACAGGGTTACCAGTATTGACAGATATTCATACTTCTGATCAGGCCGGTATAGTGGCAGAAGTAGCCGATGTTCTCCAGGTTCCTGCATTTTTAAGCAGACAGACAGATATTTTGGTTGCCGCATCTGAAACCGGTAAGCCACTGAATATAAAGAAAGGTCAATTTCTAGCACCATGGGATGTTGAACACATTGTCCATAAAATTGAGGAAGCAGGCTCAAATAATATATTATTAACTGATAGAGGAACACAGTTTGGATACAATAATTTGGTTGCAGATATGAGGGCTATACCGCTTATGAAAGAATATGGATACCCTGTTATCTTTGACGCGACCCATAGCGCACAGCTTCCTGGTGGCAGTGGTGGGCACTCTTCAGGAATGAGGGATATGATTCCTACATTAGCACGATCAGCGGTGGCAGCTGGTTGTTGTGGTGTTTTTATGGAGGTTCACGATAATGTAGAGTCCGCGAAGTCGGATGCTGCAACCCAGTGGCCACTGAGCAAGTTAGAAAATCTTTTAATCGATTTAGTGAATATTCATAGAGTGGTTAGTTAACATGAATAAATATAAGAAAATAAGTCTAATTATTACTGATGTTGATGGCGTATTGACAGATGGGTCAATCTATAAGGGCACTGATAATATGGAATTTAAAAAATTTTCTGTTTTTGATGGTGTAGGCGTAGCATATGCTCGTGCTGCTGATTTAAAGATTGCAGTTATTTCTGCGCGTTATTCACCAGCTACTGAGCACCGCACCAAAGAACTAGGCATTACGGATGTATATAATGGAGGTTTAAATAAGCTACATGCGTACAATGATCTGAAAAAAAAATATACATTATCTGATGATCAAATCGCATATGTGGGAGATGATATGGTTGACATACCTGTTATGGAAATAGTTGGGCTTCCAATTGCTGTAGCAAATGCGACACCTGAAATAATCAAATTAGCTAAACATATTACAACAGTTAAGGGAGGTGACGGTGCTTTTAGAGAAGCCGTTGAGTGGATTATACACAAGCAAGGCAGAGCGGAGGAGATGTATAAAATCATGAGAGAAAAAGTCTTAAATAGTTGAATAATGAAAAATACATATTGGACCATATCTTTCATTATTCTAACAATAGCGTGTTCAGATAAATCTAGCCAAGATCAATTAGCAAAAGGATTAGACTACCCAGATCAAGAAAGCTGGGGCGTAACAATTATTCTAACGGACTCTTCAATCGAGCGGGCAAGGATTCAATCAGGCCATTTAGAAAAATATAATCAGCAGCAGCACATTATGCTTGATCAAATAGTAAAGGTTGATTTTTTTGATAAGAAACAAAATCATGTGGCTGTTCTAAATAGTGTGAAGGCAGAGGTTGATCAAAAGACCAACAATATGAAAGCGATCGGGGACGTTGTTGTGGTATCTGATAGTGGTATTACTTTATATACTGATACACTTTTCTGGAACGCAAAAAAAGAACAAATGAACACAAGGGATTCAGTGATGATAACCACAACAGAAAAAGATACACTCTATGGAGTAGGATTTGAATCTGACTCAGATCTTCAAAATTGGAAAATTTTAAAACCTTCTGGTGTTACAGATAGAGCAAAAAAGTGAGTATTCAAAAAACAAATTCTTTGATTGCTAAAGGTCTCCATAAAAAATATGGTTCACGTATGGTTGTAAATAATGTCGATATATCGGTAAATAGAAATGAGATAGTTGGGCTGCTTGGCCCAAACGGTGCTGGCAAGACAACTACTTTTTATATGATTACTGGTATGATAAAACCGACAAAGGGAGATATATTTTTGGATAATAATAATATTACCCTTGACCCAATGTATAAGAGAGCAAGAAAAGGCGTTGGGTATCTTGCGCAAGAACCATCGATTTTTTCGAAGCTAACAGTAGAAAATAATTTGAAACTTGTTCTTGAGATGAGAAAAGATTTATCGAAAGAAGAACAAAATGAGAAACTAGATAGTTTATTAAATGATTTTTCTGTCAGCGCTTTGAGGGCGAGTAAGGGTGGAACACTATCTGGTGGAGAAAGAAGGCGCGTAGAGATTGCAAGGTCTTTGTGTATGGATCCTGATTTTATTCTGCTTGATGAACCTTTTGCTGGGGTTGATCCCATAGCTGTAGAAGAGATACAGTCTATCGTTAACTCCCTAAAACAGAGAAACATTGGTGTTCTAATTACTGATCATAATGTTAGGGAAACCCTTTCAATAACGGATCGCTCATATTTATTATTCAATGGTCAGATTCTTAAATCTGGCACATCCGAATTTTTGGCAAATGATGAGGAAGCCCGGCGACTTTATTTGGGAGAAAAGTTCAAGCTGGACTAGTTAATGCCACGTCTATCACAGAAACTTGAGCAAAAGCAAAAACTTGCACCAAGGCAGGTCCTTCAAGCAAGGCTACTACAATTAAATACAATAAATCTAGAACAGACTATATTAAAAGAATTAGAACAAAATCCTATTCTAGAACAGGTTGAACATGAAGATTTTGAAGATAAATCAATGGCTGAAGAAATATTAGATGAGGTTGATGCTCCTGTTGAAGATGTATACACGGATGAGTCTTCATACTACCTTGATCAAGAGAAGAATGATCTGCCTCTACCAGACAGGAGTTCATTTATAGAAGATGTAATCAATAGAATGAAAGATTATGGTTTGACAGATATTGAGCAAGAGATCGCTGAAGAAATACTTT
>Ga0207992_1000553_pt1 | contig 18616 bp, 15 predicted proteins | sample ETN02SmetaG_FD_185788 | JGI IMG/M metagenome (GOLD analysis project Ga0207992, IMG submission 185788) | Marine microbial and viral communities from oxygen minimum zone, Eastern Pacific Ocean - ETNP2014F10-02SV255 (SPAdes) (version 2) | ecosystem: Environmental > Aquatic > Marine > Oceanic ...
AAATCAGACAATGATAAAATATATTACAAAACAAATTTTAATAACAAACAGGGCTGGGTAGAGTCCATATATTTAGCAGAAATAAATAAAGATAAAAAGAGAAATAATAATCCCCCCTCTACTAAATTATCAGGGGTAAAACCTAAGATCCTTGTTAAGCCAAAATTGGATAATGATGGTTCTATAAAAATCCCTAATAAGAAAAAAGGTGATCAAAATTATTTTGTTCAAATCGCATCATTTAAAAATAAAAATAATGCTGATAAGCTTGTAAGTGATATGTCAATACCGGGGGAGCCATTTTCAATAGAAAAAATAAATACAGCTAATGGGACATTTTTTAGAGTTGTAACAGACATATATAACAATAGAATTAAGGCTGATAAGATTATAAAATCTATTAAAACCAAATATCCCTCATCAAAACCGATAGTCAAAACAAACAAAAACGCTAAAAAACTAATCACAAAGCAAAACCCCATTTACAATAAAAATGGTAAAACCGAATATTATACAATTCAAATAAGTTCTTTTGAAAATAAAACTGCTGCTGAAAACCTAGCGAAAAAAATGACAAAGTTGGGCTATCCATCAAAAGTTACTGAGGCATGGGTTAGGGGGAAAACCTGGTTCCGAGTTCAACACGGTGAATATAAAATGATTGCTGAGGCAAAGCAGGTATCGAATAAAATAAAAAATAAATATAAATTTGACCCGTGGATATCAAATATTTATAAATAATTCTACATTAAACACGTTCAACATACTATTGGCTAATCAATAGTATTAATAAAAGAAAGAAAAATATAATGAAATATGTATACAGTTTTGGTGATGGTAAAGCAGATGGTAAAGCAGATATGAAAAATTTACTAGGTGGTAAGGGTGCAAACCTGGCAGAGATGAATTTATTGGACATCCCAGTCCCTCCCGGGTTTACACTTACTACAGAAGTATGTACTGAATATTATAATAACAATAAGGCGTTCCCAGATAGATTAGAAAATGAGGTGTCTGAATCTATTTCCGCTGTTGAAAAAATAATGAAAACAAAATTTGGTGATAATAATAACCCTCTTCTTCTTTCAGTTCGCTCAGGAGCAAGACAGTCTATGCCGGGGATGATGGAAACTGTCCTAAATGTTGGATTAACCAGTAAAACGATTCCAGGTTTAATAAATAAAACAGATAATCCAAGGTTTGTGTATGATGCATACAGAAGACTTATAACAATGTACGCTGATGTTGTAATGGAAAAAGCGGGCGGGATTGAGCCAAGAGAAGGTGAAGGAATAAGGCAAAAACTTGAGCACCACCTATCTTCATACAAGAAGGAACATAGCCTAAAAAACGATACAGATTTATCCGAAAATGACTGGGTATCTGTTGTAGCAATATTTAAAAAAGAGATTAAAACTACCCTTGGAAAAGATTTCCCAGATGATGCTAACGAACAACTATGGGGTGGTATTGAAGCAGTTTTTAAGAGCTGGAATGGCGCAAGAGCAATAAGCTATAGAAAAATAGAAAATATACCAGAAAAATGGGGAACCGCTGTTAATGTTCAAACCATGGTTTTCGGGAACACTGGAGAACAGTCTGGCACTGGCGTCGCTTTTACAAGAAACCCTGCTACAGGCGAAAATAAATTTTTCGGTGAGTGGCTTACAAACGCTCAGGGTGAAGATGTAGTAGCAGGCCTTCGCACCCCTAACCCTCTCAACGAAGACACTAAAACAAAAGATACAAAAAATTTGCCCTCTTTAGAGGGATCAATGCCTGATATTTATAAACAACTATATGATATTAGAACAAGGCTTGAGAAACATTACTCAGATATGCAGGATATTGAGTTTACAATTCAAGATGGAAAATTATGGATGTTACAAACCAGAGTAGGTAAGCGTAATGGTGTAGCCGCAATAAAAATGGCTGTTGACATGATGAATGAAAATATGATTGATAAAAATACAGCCTTAATGAGAGTTAATCCAGACCAGCTAGATGAGTTGTTGCACCCTACTTTAGATATAAAAAGTGAACAAAAAGCAACAATGTTTACAAAGGGTCTCCCCGCAGGTCCAGGCGGAGCAAAAGGGAAGGTTGTTTTTACAGCAGATGATGCAGAGGCCTGGAAGGCCAAAGGTGAAAAAGTAATTCTTATTAGAGAAGAAACCTCCCCAGAAGATGTTCACGGAATGCACGCTGCCGAGGCAATATTAACAGCAAGGGGCGGAATGACATCTCACGCGGCTCTTGTTGCCAGAGGATGGGGGAAATGCTGTATTGTTGGTTGTAATGAATTAAATATTTCTGTCGACAAAAAAGAAATGAACGTCGGTGATATGGTGGTAAAAGAAGGAGAATGGATCACAATGAATGGAACAATAGGCAAAGTCTATCTTGGGCAATTAGATCTTACCCCTGCTGATCCTGACAAAAACCTTGAGTATAAAGAATTAATGACATGGGCAGATGAAATTCGGAAACTAAAAATAAGGACCAACGCTGAAAGCCCAAATGATGCTAGGCAGGCGATTAAATTCGGCGCCGAAGGGATCGGACTTTGTAGAACAGAACACATGTTTTTTGATGAAACTCGTATTCTTGCAATGAGAAAAATGATTCTTTCTGACAATGAAAATGATAGAAGAGCAGCCGTAATGGAGCTTTTACCTTTTCAAAAAGAAGACTTCAAAGGAATCTTAAAAGCAATGGAAGGGAAACCAGTCACCATAAGATTGCTTGACCCCCCACTTCATGAGTTTATCACCTTAAGCGATGAACAAATAATTGAACTAGCATCAAGTATTGGAATCGATGAATCTATTGTTAAACAACGAATTACGAGCCTTCACGAGCTAAACCCAATGCTGGGGCACCGTGGCTGTAGACTTGGTATTGCCTATCCTGAAATAACAGAGATGCAAGCGCGTGCGATATTAGAGGCAACCGCAGAACTAACAAATGAAGGCGCCAAGGTCTTTCCAGAGATCATGATTCCCCTAGTCGGCACAGTTACTGAATATACTGATCAAGAAAAAATTATACGAGAAGTGGCAGCAGCGATTGAAAAACAAAATGGTATTACATTAAAATATCTCGTTGGCACAATGATTGAGCTGCCAAGAGCTTGCTTAACAGCTGATCAAATAGCAGAGCACGCAGAGTTTTTCAGTTTTGGAACAAATGATTTAACCCAAACCACATACGGTTTTAGCCGTGATGATATTGGATCTTTTTTACCAGACTATTTAGATAGAAATATATTATCTGGAGATCCTTTTCAAAGCCTTGATGTTCAGGGAGTCGGAAAACTGGTCTCAATGGCAGTTCAATATGGTAGAGGGGTTAAACCCTCGCTTAAAATAGGTATATGTGGTGAACACGGAGGAGATCCTAAGTCTATACATTTTTGTAAAAATAATGGACTCGACTATGTCAGCTGCTCACCCTATAGAGTCCCCATCGCCAGACTTTCAGCTGCTCAGGCGGAATTAATTTAGATTATAAAAAAGCCCCATCAAATGACGGGGCTTAATAACTAAAAAATAAGTTAAAGTGTCAAGAAAGCCACTACTATTCAATCATTTCTCCGCCACCCATCATATCAGCAAGATTAAATGCACCATCTTTTTCCATCTGTTTCGCAGATGATACAATAATTTTTCTAGCATCGTCAACCTCACGCTTAGGCTGTGGTCCTTCAACCGGCTCATACATAGCTTGTTTCTTTTGAGGTAGATTTCCTATTACTTTGTCAACAGTCTCTTGTTCTACGCCTTTCATGGCCATAGCTAACGCATCAAGCTCAACACTATTCATTAGGTCTCGAAGAATCCCATCTGGGAAGTTAGCTAGTATGTCTTCAAACGTAAGAACAAGTATTTTTACTTCTTTATATAGTTCTGGATTTTCATTCTGTAATGTCTGCATATATCTTTCGCCTTCATCAGCATCCATCTCACCAATTAAATCTGCTATCTCTTTCGCACCACCTCGTGAAAACTCAACCGGCTTTGGTAGATAAGAAGCTTTTTCTTTAAGTTTCGCGGCTACTTCTACAATGGCCTCAAGTGGTATATCTTGTAGACTTCCTAGTTCAATAAGAGTTTTTCCTTTTTCCTCTGGGCCCATTCGCTCCAGAATCGCCATTCTTTTTTCTGGATCTAACTGCGCTAAAGCAATTGCTATTACAGGCACATCTTCGTTAGCTAATAAAGCAATAAGCTGCTCCTCTGTCATTTCTTCTAAAAACTCAAATGGTTTAATTGGGCCTTCTTCTTCTTCGTTTCCTTCTTCTTGGAATTGTTCGCTAAGAAATCCAAAATAGAATTCTTCCATTATTCGTCTCTTTACGGTAAAAGAAACTTCATCCATTTCACGAATGGTTGCCCGGATTTTTCTAACCTCTGTCCGAGAAAGACCTTTTATTAGAGACATTGCCAAGCTCTCTCCCAAGACAGTAAAGAGAATGGACACTTTGTGGAGCCCTGATAGGCGGTTATAATCAGTAATCATATCTTAACCTCTTATTCCTATTTTTCTTTCTCTTCAACTTCTTCAGCTTCACTATCTCCAGCAGCCTCTGGTTCTTCTTCAACCGGTGGCGCAGGCTCAGGCTGCTCTAGCCATTCTTTAACAATAGTAGTAGTGCGATCAGGTTGACCAACGCTCATTGATACAACGGACTTTCGAATGTCATTAATCTCACTACGAACCACAGAAGGATCATCATCGCTTGAAGGAGGTGATGAACTTTCTTTAGCCTCTTCATTGTTGTTTTCAGCGCTAGCTGATTGCTCAGGCTGAGGTGCAGCTGGCGTAACTACAGGCTCCTCAGACTGAGCCCCAGACTTAGATGCTGGTTCTTCGGTTTTTTGCGCTGGTTCTGAATTTTTTTCTTCTTTTTTAGCCTCTTTCTTTCTTGGCCTTCTTGGCCTTCTTGGTGGGGGTGGCATCATCCATGGGGGTACAGGTGCCTGCCTGTTGTTATTTCTTAGCATAACAAATATTAAAGCAACTAATAAAAGAAACACTAATGCGCCAAGAGCGATTAATATTATTACGGTGTTGCCACTTTCTTTTTCCATGTTTTCATGAAGCCTGTCTAGCTCGGCTTGAACATTATCCAGCTCACGAATTTTATCACCTATTTCTTTTTCACGGACTTCCTTTTGTTTCTCTCTTTCCGCCATTTCTTCCTGAATCTTACGCTTCGCTATAACTTCTTCATCTTTAGATTTTTTTGATACCGCTGTCTGCAGAGATTTAGCTAAATCATCGAGCTCACCACTTAGATTAGCATATCTGAGTGAGTCTATTCGTTCTTGCTTGCTAATACTCTTAAGGCTGTCTCTGCGCTCAGAAGACTTTAACATCGTCTTAAGTGCAATAATCTCATCATTAAGTTTTTTTAGCTTTAGAGAATCACGCATCAACATTTCTTTTTTCTCTTGAGAATAGGCTCTGTCTTTTGCCTGTTGCTCAAGCTGCGATATCTGACCCTCAAAAAACTTGCGATCTTCTTGTCTTCTTACCGACTCTTCATCTCTATAGCGCGTCAACTCATCTTTCCATGTTCTGTCTTGGCTATTTTCTTCTATCTCTCGCTTTTGTTCTAAGAGTTCAATCTTCTCTGCAATGTTTTTTAACATTATCTGCTCTGCCGAACGCTGGTCTCTTTTTTCTCTAAAACTTGCGGTCATAATCGTGAGCTTGTCTCCTCTGTTTCTATCAAACTTCGAAGCGGCCATTGTAAGCTGACGGATATTTTCAATTAGTTCCGGGGCTGCTCCCTCTTGCAATATCAGGCTAATATACATTTTCTTTATTTCAGCTCTAGATGGTGTAGTCCTTGACAGCACTTTGTCTACTCTAGGCTCGCCAGGCTCAACACCTTGAGGGGTTACCTCAATAGGCTCTTTTGTATCAACTGAGATTACTGGGGGAGAAGGCTTGTTAGCTTTTTTAGACTTTTTATTACCTAATTTGGGGAACCCCGAAGGAAACCCAGGGATTGGGTGATAGCCGGTAGGATTAGAAGATTTTTCTACATTTTCTTCTAAATCTATAGATTGTTTTATGCTTGATAAAGATTTATCTGTTTCCGTTTGCATTGATGGAGCTGCTTCGACTGCTTTCTGAGTTTCTCTTTCAGCAAGTATCGTTAACTGCTCTTCTACCTCATCACTAATTTCAAGATCAACATCAACATTAATAACATACTTATTATTGTCAACAATCTTAGAAAGAGCATCCCGCACTCTCTCTCTGATATTGTTTTCAACCATAAGCTTTTGCGCAAGATACCCAGAGCCCTGACCAACTAAAAGTCCGGCCAACGATAAAACCGCAAGCTTCTTTATTATAGATTTAAATATCTGTCTCATAAAATACTCCTCGGTATGTATTTACTCCTCATAATTTGTTGCTGACCGCCCCTTACCATGGTGTGGCGGATTTAAAAAAGTTATTTGAATTCTTCTGTTAAGTGATTTCATTTTTTCAGTCTTATTTAATTCTAACACCGTTGGCAACACAACCCCCGATTTGGTGGTGATTGCTTCATCCCAGGTTAACGTAAGAGGATTCCACATAGGATTAGCTTTTTTTACGCTGTCAAGTCCATGAGGTGCCCATGGCCCGTATCCAGCCGCTAAAAGCCGTGGTGCCGGGATACCTTTTTCAATCATATATCTAACAACACTGGCTCCGCGAGCTGCAGAAAGTTCCCAGTTTGTCGCAAAATTCTTTCTCCACTTTTTTGGCATCCTATCAGAGTCAGAGTGTCCAGCGACCTCAACCTGAAAAGGACTATTTTCAATTTTTGGAATTATTTCTTCATCTAAAAGTCCTTTAAGTTCCTCTTTCATAGATGCCTTACCTATTGGAAATGCGTAGTCACCTTTTATATTTACAATTAATCCTTTTGAGCTCGTTTGAATATCAATAGGCGGATCACCCTTAGGGCTTTCTTTTTTCATTTCTTCAATTGTTTCTTCTATTTCTTTTTTCATTTCAGCTAGGTTTTTTATTGGCTCAAACTCTCCTTCTAGCTCCGCTTTTCCAGATGATTTTATTTTGCTCCCAAGAGATTTTCCTTCAGAGTTGGACATTTCCTGTAGTTTCACAGGGTCCATAGTAGAAATAGCTGCGAGAAGCACAAAAAATGCAAAAAGAAGGGTCATCATGTCTGCAAAGGTACCAAACCATCCTGGTAGGCCTTCTTCCACAGAGTTAGCACCATCTTCATACCCTTTCTTATACCCATTTTTAAATTCTGGACTAGCCATATATAAATCTTAGCCTTCTGTTTTCCACTCGCCAGGAGGGATAAATGAATTTAATTTTTCGCGCACGATAAGAGGATGTTTCCTCTGGTGAATAAGCCTCGCAGCCTCGACCAAAAGAGATGCTGACATAGACGTCTGCGTTGTTTTGTTTCCCATTTTATCTGCCATTGGAAGAAAAAAGAGGTTTGCAAACACGGCTCCATATAGTGTTGTAATAAGCGCAGCAGCCATACCACCACCAAGATTATCTGCGCCACCTTCACCACCAAAACCAGCTAACATTAGCACAAGACCAATAAGTGTCCCGACCATGCCCCACGCAGGCGCTAGGTCACCCATTGATTTTAACATTGATTTTTGTACGTTCTCTCTTTTCTCTCTGTATTCGATCCTTGTTTCCATAATCTCAGTAAGTTCCTCAAGAGAATAGCCATCAACAACCATTTGGACGCCATCTTTAAAAAAATAATTTTTAATACCATCAACAGCTTTTTCAAGATCTGCTGCACCCTTACGACCCACATCTGCTACTTCTACAGCCTCATCAACTAGTCCACCCATTTTATCATCTGCAGGCTTTAACACCGCGCCAATAGCCTTCCCAAGCGCTACAACATGCGGCATTGGAAATGCAACAAAGATAGACGCAATCATACCACCAAAGACAATTCCAAAACTAGGCGCTGATAGGAAGTTTCCGAAACCACCAGCAGATCCTTCAACAAAAAGAGCATAGGCAATACTGCCAATCATAGCAGCAAGACCGAGTACGACACCTATAATTAATGCAATATCCATAAATTACTCCTCAAATAAATTAGCTTCTTTTAGACGGTTCTCATGAAGCGCCTTTAAAATATTTCTGACATCATCATATTCAGGATCTAGCCTCAAAGCTAGGTTCCAGTTTATTGTGGCTCTTTGAACATCACCAAGTTTATAAAATATAGAACCACGCCTTGCGTAAGCTAAAGCCAAATCAGGTTTTAGTTCCAATGATAAATCTACTTCTTTTAATGCCTCACGAAAATCGCCAGCGTAGAAATATCGAAGACTTCTAGATAGATGTCTCATAGATTCATTCATATTTTTGTCAGACACATTCTTTCCAAGCTTTAACTGCTTTAGTGAGTCAACAAGAAACTGCGACTCTTGTTCAAGTGCAGAAAGCTGAACCATAAGATTACGCATTTCATTATTCATCATAGACATAGAGTCTCTCAGAGACAAAACCGTGAAGTCTGCCATCGCTATCGTTGAGTCCATATAGGCCGGAACAGATCCATCACCAGAAATGGGCATCTGACCAGGTGGTAAAGGCCGTCCAGATGGCCCACCTGAAGGCGCTCTAGTAGCACCACCGATTCTTGGCACTGCCATGTCAAACCCAATAGTAAAACCTGGATGACCTGTCCAATAGCGGGTTTTCCAACTTGGGAGTCGTTCTATGTGGGTGAACCCAAGGTTCAGGCGGTAATCCGAGGTAAGGGGGATGCGGAGTCCCACATTGACACCTGTTCCATCGAATTCACCCACAATATCCATTCCACCATTTCTACCGAAGTAGGGTGTTTTTAATAAGAATCCAACAAAAACTCCCGCATTAGCTGTTTGTGCTGAATCACTTACTACTTTGACACTATCCATCGGTCCAAGACCGCCGGTCCCGAATCCCATGAATGTGCTCATTTTATAATCACCTAAATCTTTTTCACTAGCCAAAACCACAAAGAAAGATAATAAATCAGTATTTAAACTGAGCATTTGTTCTTCATTTTGATTATTCTGAAACACAACATCCTGCAGTCCGGCGGAAAGTGAAATATCATTATAGGTAAAAATTCTTTGTTGAAAATGAAAACCAAATTCTACTTGAGGAGCATACTGTGATTTTGAGATTAAATCTAATGATGTCGTGTCGCCTCCCTGCACAGCTGAAAAACCAGCTGAAAAACCTTTTCCAAACTCCATGTCAAAATAAACACCTTTGGCTGTATTGATTGGATCAAAATTATGAAGCTCAACTCCAAACCCTGTTCTAAAAACATAGGGAGCCTTTTGAACACTTGAAGTCGGCACTCTCATCATCAAACCTGGTCGCGTATATACAATTCGGGTAGAAGCAAGGATTAGGTTACAAAAAACAATTCCAAGTATAATGATATTATATTTTCTATTCATTTTAATTAAATATTATTTATTTCTGTTTGTGCAAGACCTACATATTCGCTGTTAGGATAAATACTAACTAAAGACTTAAACATTTCTTGAGCTTTATTGTTCATCCCTATGTTGTGATATATCATTCCCTGTTTTATTAAAACTAAGTCAGAATATTTAGTAACTCCCAGATTGGACAATTTATTTAAATGAATTAAAGCTTGTTTATATCTGCCAATCTGCTCATATGACTCGGCCATCAAAAGTAAAATATTTCCAGATGTTCTTTTATTCACTTCTGATAGAGAAAGAGATTTAAAATACTGAATACATTTGTCATATTCTTCGTTATTATAAGAAATCATGCCAGAGGCATATATTTCATGGTCAAACCCTAACGATTTATTAATAATGTTTTCAGTTTTGTCTATAGGTAAATCTGCTTTAATTATATCTACACTCACAGGGGCAATTTCTAGGGGAGCAGAAACTTCAACCGCTGGTTTAGCATTAATAATATTTTTATAATCTGTGTTAATAATTTGAGAATTTAATTTTTGGTTTAAACTAATAACTTGATCTCTCAATCTAGAATTTTCTATTTCTAGGGTTTCTATTTTTGAAATAAAAGACTTTTCTATAGCTAAGACATGGTCATTAATTTTATCTAATGAGGAAAACATTTCAGAAGTAGTAGCCATATAGATAGACCTATTTTCTTTATTTCTCACAACTTTTTTGCTGTTAATATCAGAAGGTGGCTTTATTAGCTGCCTGCTCATTTTCTCCGACCAATTTTTTGGTTCAATAGCAATGCCCATATCCAAAAAGAATACATCTGTGCTGTTTGTCTGGGAATAAACAACTGCTAAGAAAAACATTAAAATGGTATATAAATCTCTATACATTATTAGATTCCAATATATTCTATTGGTATTCCTCCCAATCAATTACATATGAATAGCCAATAAAGGATCCAAAGTCTTGAGGAACATAAAGCTCAAACTTCCCTAGCGCCCCAGGCAATAGGCTCGCGTCAGATACAATCCCACTGTCAAACGTGTTATATGAACCAGCAATAAATGTTGTAAGTGTTCGAGTTTCACCGCTCCAGTTTTTACGAAAAACAAAATCTACCTTTACAAAATCAGCTCGGCGTCCTCCGATGTTTTTTATTTCACCATTAAACACGATGTTGCCTTGGCTATCTTTCTTTTCAGATATATTACCCATCAACACACAATTAGCAGAAAATTTCTGGCCCATGTCTCTATCAGAGACACTAGAAGAAGTGTATTTCGGAACTGTGAGCTTTGGCATGGGAGGTGGAGAATAACTCTCTCTGATCTGCTCCGGAACATATTCTTGCTGATCTTCTGTAATAACATTATCAACAATTCGAACAATCTCTTCGCGTTTTATAATCAGATATCCAACAAGGGTTTCAACTTTTAATGATTTATCATCTTGGTAGACAATTTTACCAAAAACTGTGCTGCCGTTTTTGAGAATTATTTCTTTTGAATAAATTGTTAGTGGGTTAATCCACATTTTACTCAATGCCTTTAGATCATCCATCTCTCTGGTTAGATGTTTAAACTCCGCAGTTAATTTTTTTATCTCGAAGTTTAGCTCGTTTAAAATAAAATCATTTGAAGCGCCACCACTGGCTCCAGCAGTTTGTGGGACTGTAACTGTGGCCGCAACTGCCTGAACTGGCGCCTCCACTACGGGAGCACCAGATGCAATAACCTCAGGAGCTGGGGCTGGTGTTTCACTAGAGGATGCTGCTATTTTAATTTCTAAATCCTCTACGTCTCCAGTTATATTAAGAGTTTCTTCATGGACCGTCTCTTTGTTTACCTGAACCTGTAAAGAATATTCTCCACCTAAAACCTTTCTTATCTTAAAGTCGCCTTTTTTACTGATCTTTTCATCATAAGACTTTTTCCCCTCAAGAATGATTTTCGGCTTCTTTTTTTTCTCTTCATCAGGCCAGATTACTTCACCTGATATAGTAAATTTTTCTGCAGCCATGGACACAGTGTGCCCAATGAGCAACAGAACAGTCAGCGAGTATACAACCCGCCTATTAAAGCTCAATTGTGATCTCATTTCATACCTCGGATTTTTAAGTCACTCCGCATCTATTGTTGCAGAGTGGGAGCAATTTTACCTAATAATTAATCGCGTGTCAAGAAATTATAAGTTATATATAATATTCGCCTTTTTAAGACAATAAACCTATGGCTCATTTCCAAAACGAATCTAATTTATTCTTTCTTTCTTTAGCGTGTTTATGTTTTTTTTCTGCTTCAGTTCTGAGTTTATTTCCAAGCTCAAGAGACAGTGCTTTTTCATATGATTCAAGTATGAGATCAAAGTCGGTGTCTCCTAGCTTAGTATACGCAATCGCCATCCAGTAGAATGGCTCACCATTTTTTGGGTATAGTGTTGCAGCCTTTGAGTATTTTTCAATCGCGTCCCAGATGCCATTCTTATTTCCCTTATTAACTAAGATGTTCCCGTCGGCTAATAGCAACCCATATTCTGACACAAGATCGCTAGTATTCAGTTCGGTTGCTTTTTTAAAATGGTCCCCCGCTGAAATATAATCACCTTGCTTCATATGTTTTTCAGCTACTTTATTGTTAGCCGTGACCAATGCGTCTAATATATTAACATCATTCTTTTTTGTCCTAAGAAGAGAGTCTTGCATAGACAATAGGCCCTCAGGGTTTTCAATGCTCATCTTTTTGTATGCACTTCCAGCACAATCATAAAAAAGTATCGCAATAAGTATAGATGTTATCAATCTAGTATATATTTTTATCATACTATCACCTACCGCAACCATATATATGTAATTGCAGAATTATTTCTACCAAAGTCATAGTCATCAGGCTGGTTACATTCACTTCTCATATCAACAGCATTTTTATTAAACATATCATAGTCCTCACCATAGACCACAGCCTTGAAACGACCTTCTTGATAGTGACACCAGTCTCGAACATTTTTGCGTAGTTTTCCAGACCCGTGGCCGGTGATTACCTTGATCGCTTTTACTTTATTTTCATATATACACTGGCTTACGGTTGTTTCCAAGATTGATATCGCATCATCGGGAAACTTTCCATTGTGACCTATATCTACAACTTTTAAATATTGTTGCTCCATTATACATAAATTTTAATATCTTTGCGCCAACTTTCAGTCTGATTTATATTAATAACAATGAAAAAAATTACTTTAGGTAAGACCAATGAACAGGTTTCAGTTATTAGCCTGGGCACTTGGTCATATGGAAAAGAAAATACTTCTGGCGGGGCTAACGTAGGCTGGGCGAATCAGTCCGATCAAGACTCTAGGATGGCATTATTAAAAGCATATTCATGTGAGATAAATCACTGGGACACAGCAGATGTGTATGGTGAGGGACACTCTGAAAAAGTTATTGGTTCTATGTGGGGGGAAATTCCTCGAAATAATATTTTTTTAGCGTCTAAAGTTGGGTGGGACATGGGCCCCCATAACCACTGGTACCATCCTGATTATATGAAAATAAAAATGGAAAAATCTCTAAAACATCTCAAAACTGACTGTGTTGATCTTATGTACTTGCACCACTGCAACTTTGGTAATAACAATGAATACCTGGATGATGCGGTTGAAATGATCTCCCGCTTCAAAGAGGAGGGTAAAACAAGGTTTATAGGTCTATCTGATTGGTCTTCAAATAAAATATTAAAACTCATGGATACAGTCAGCCCTGATGTTGTACAGCCCCTATATAATGTTTATGATACTAAATATGTAACATCGGGATTGAAACAACATGTAAAATCAAATAATGTCGGGGTCTGTTATTTTTCGCCCATAAAGCATGGCATCCTAACCGGTAAATATGATCAGGTTATGGAGTTCCCAAAAGGTGATTTTCGCAGAAACGTAAAAGAGTTTAAAAACACTGACTTTATAGATAAAATGAAATCAAATAAAGAAAAAATCAAAAACAGATTTTCAAATACTCGTTGCGACCCTGTTTTGCATGCTCTGCTTGGGGCAATACTATATGATAATCCGACAGCGTGTGCTCTTCTGGGCCAAAGAAGTGATAAACAAGCAACCGCAGCTGGCCAGCTAGGAGAAAAACTTTCAGAAGAGGACGCCCGCTGGGTTTTGTCTCTTTACAAGGATTAATTGTGGGTCTATTTCTTAAATTAGAAACGTTTGTATACAAAAATCTTGTTGTACCGCTTCAGGGGAAACATACGTTTGATTTTGTAGGAAATTATTATCAAAGGGGTCAAAAAGTACTCGATTTTGGCTGTGGGATTGGATCAAACTCAAAATTGTTTCACTCAGATGATTATATAGGAGTCGAGGTGGACGAAAGTAGAGTTATCAGCTCAAGGATAAAATATCCTAATAAGCGGTTTGAACAAATATCTTTTATTTCCACAGAAGATGATAGAATCCCTTTTGAAAACGATTCTTTTGACCTTGTTTTTATTTCACTTTGTCTTCATCATATCGACTCTACAACATGTAAGCTATTATTAAAGGAATTTAGTAGGGTATTAAACCATAACGGCCGGGTCATTGGTATTGAGCCCTGTATTTTATCAGGTAAATATTTTTCCAATATATTTATGAATATAATTGACGCAGGTGACTACATTTTAGCAACAGAAGAATATAAAAAAATATATACTAGTGAATCCTATGACACAGAAGATATTGATATAGTAAAAACATTTGGCTATCATCTTTGGCAGTATACCTCAAAGCCAAATACTAATAATTCAACCGTTTATCTAGGATCAAAAACAAATTATAGAAAGCTGATCAAACCTCTCCACTTAACTAGCCTATACGGGAAATGGGTTTTACTGCTATACCTAATATATATAATCATAACGCCTCTGATTAATTAGTTTACATGATCAGGCATTATAAGCCTGAAAGGAGCTACTAAAGCATCGAAATAATCGCCGCCCTTCTTCTTCATCTGGAAAAATCCATGCATAGCCCCAAATGGGGTCTTTATAGGACAATAGCTTGAATATTTAAAAACTTCTTTTGGCTGTATAATTGGCTTTAATCCGACAACACCAGGACCTCTAATTTCCTCAACGTGCCCATTGCCGTCTGTTATATGCCAGTATCTTGATAGCAGCTGTACTTCATCGGCCCGTTCATTCTTTATTGTCACATTATACGAAAACATGTAGATGGGAATCTCAAATGAGGATCTGTCTTTGATAAATGTTGTTTCAACCTTAATATTTATATTATTGTTTTCCATGACATATAATTAAAGGTGTTAAATTAATCTAAGAAAATTTTATTATGACAGAAAACAGAAGATTATTATCAACAATATCAATCATTGTCGCGGTTGGATTTTGTTTTTACTGGTTTCGTCAGATCGGGCCCGGGGACATAGGGTCTCCAGATTTTTCTGAATCTGATATCATGAAACATATCAGATTCTTGGCTGATGATGATAGGGCTGGCAGATATCCCGGAACTAGAGAGTCAAGAGATGTTATTTCATACCTCATTAATAATCTAAAATCATTTGGGGTTCAGCCAGGCGGTGAAAATGGATCTTTCAAACAAACTTTCAGTCTTCTTGATAGTGTAAAACTTGGGAACAATAATTCTCTATCCGTCAATGAAAAGCCCATGAATATAGAACAAGATTATATACCCCTGTGGTTTTCTGGAAATGCAACCCTTTCAAGCAATATTGTTTTTGCCGGATACGGTTTTAACATGGTAACTGATTCTTTGGTGTGGAATGATTATAAAGACTTAAACGTAGAAGGCAAATGGGTAATGGTAATGAGGCACAGTCCTGAACGAAACAGCCCTCATTCCATCTATGCACCACACTCTGATTTACATAAAAAAATGATAGAAGCGAGAGACCGAGGTGCAGCAGGAATATTATTTATTTCACAAATAGAAGACACAACACTAATACCTTTTAAATATATATCCGGCTATTCAAAATCAGGAATCCCCGCTATACATTTACACAACAACATTGCGGATAATATTCTCAAAAAAGTAGGGACATCAAGAAAGCTTATTCAAAATAAAATGAATCGACTTCTTAAGCCGGTATCTTTCAATATTCCAAGTGTTACAATATCAGCAAGCGTAGAGCTAAAAAACATTTACTCTAGAGCGGCCAATGTAATAGGAGAAATAGTTAGTAGAAATCACCGATACCGAGATGAGTATATTGTTATTGGTGCTCACTTCGATCATCTGGGCTATGGAGGCCCCGGGTCTGGATCTCTGAAACCAGATACAAGCGCAATACATAATGGGGCCAATGATAACGCTTCTGGCACAGCTGGATTATTAGAACTAGCTCATAAGCTACAGTCAAACAGGCAACTGTTGAAAAGAAGTATTCTGCTTATAGGCTTTGACGCTGAAGAAAAAGGATTACTCGGGTCTAAATATTTTATCGCAAATCCATCTATTGAAAAAAACAATATTGCTGCCATGGTTAATATGGATATGATCGGGAAAATGAAGGACTCTACGGCGATGATTGGAGGAGTTGGAACCTCTCCAATGTTTGAACCAATGTTAGACAGTTTATCAAAAATTTCTAACATAAAATTAGAATATGATCAGGCTGGGTATGGACCAAGCGACCATGCAAGTTTTTATGCGGAAGATATTCCTGTTTTATTCTTTTTCACAAGTGACTATAGCAACCACTATCATCTACCAGAGGATGATTGGCAAGACATAAACGCTTCTGGAGAAAAACAATTACTAGAAATAATATATAAAGCAGTGATAGACCTAAGCAGAAATGAAACGAAACCAGCGTTCACGGTCGCAGGTCCTAAAAAACGACCAACACAGAGATATAATCAAAAGGTAAAAATGGGGATAATGCCCCACTATGGCAGCACGGTCGAAGGTTTAAAGGTAGATAAAATCTATGACACAAGTGGTGCAGCTGCTAAAGCAGGTATTAGATCTGGAGATATAATAAAATCAATAAACAAAAAACCGATTAAAGATATTTATGAATACATGAAGCGAATGGAAGAGATAAAACCGGGGCAAAGCATTCCTGTTGATATTAAAAGAGATGGGAAAATAATTATGCTTACGATCAGGTTTTAGACCAACTGATGCTTGCCGCTCAACTCATTCGGAAACTTCTTTATTTGGAGAACCAACCGTCCGGTTTGTTTTGTCTCGATCAGCCTGAACATCCCTGACTGCATCTAAAGTGTTTTTACCGAATTTCCCATCTTCTTCTAAATCATAACCATTAGCATTTAATGCTTTTTGCAAATCTGCAATAGATTTACTATCTACAGGATCAAAATTTTCGATAATATAGTCTAATCTGTTTTCAACATCTGAAAAAAGACCGGAACATCTTTTTCTAATTTTTTCAGTAAGACCAAGCACCGCCATGACATAATTATCGGAGTGATTATATGCCCAAACTGATTTCCATATATCCCCTCCTTTAGAATAATCACTACTACCTGCGATATATCCATTTTTAATTAAATAATTAGCGATGCTGGCCAATACATCTGGCCACTCATGAGGGCTTCTTAAGCCATTTTTATCAAAATCGACGGAATAACGATTAAAGCTTGATGGAATAAACTGACCAAAACCAAAGGCGCCAGCATATGAACCCTCAATACTCTGTGGGTCTATTTTATCTTCATAACAGTATTCAATGTAAGACGCTAATTCTTTTGATGCCCACTTTGCCCTCTTTGGCATATCATGGATTTGTGTATAGAGTGAATTAAAAACCGTAAATCCCTTATAGTGCTTGCCATAATTACTCTCGATTCCGGCAATACTTAGTACAATAAACGGGTCTATATCGTATTTTGTGGAGACCTCTATAATAAGATCTTTGTTTTCACTGTAAAATTTTGTCCCAGATACAATCCGAGATTCTTTGATAAATAATTTTTTATATTCTGGCCAAGATTTTTTTTCATAGGGCATTGCAAATCGCTCTGGAATCTTTTTATGCCTTTCAATTTTTTTACTCGAAAACACTTTATTGATATAGTCTACTGGAACTGTTTTTTTATTAATTTTTTCCATTACCATTACATAGGCCAAATCATTAGATATTGTATCACTTCCAAATAGTATTGAAAAAAATATTATTATGAATATAATTCTAAACATTTAATCTCTTTATTTCACTAATAGTAATTTAATGCTGTCTTTAAATTTTTCAGTATTTAATGTGCAAAAATATAAACCAGTGCTTAAATCTTGACCATAATCATTTTTACCATCCCATACTAGTGTATGAGAACCCGCAGTAAACTTATGGTTTCTAAGCACGCGAACTGTCTCTCCTAGTATATTTAATATCGATATTTTAAGAATCTGCTTATCAGGAATATTGAATCTTATTTTTATGTTGGAGTTGAACGGGTTTGGATATGCTGGATACAAAAAATATTTATCTGGAACAGTGGATGCAATATCAGCATTTAAAGATTCAGTTACGCTATTTAGATAACCAGGTGTACCATTTCCACTTGAATAAGACCAAGACTCTGCTAATTCATTCGGTAACTCTGGAGATTTAAGTTCGAGCGTTGGTCCATTCCCATCAGGCTCGATTGGCCAAGGCAATGCATCATCGTACTCAAGCTGATCTATGAGTATATCAGAAATATCAAATAGGCTTATTGATTCACCGCCTCCGCTGAGTCCAAACTCAAAAGGGCCAAACACATTTTGTGCCTCATTAAATAAATTGAAAAAAGCATTAACATCTTGTGCCAACACTATGTAGCCACCAGAGTCAATAATTGTTGAATCAGGCAATGTATAGCGATGGTCTTCATCCTCATCAGTAAAAACCCACCCGGAAATATCTACATTTTCTATCCCATTATTATAAATTTCAATCCAATCTTTAGGATCAAATTCATCTGAGCTGTTATAGTTTATTTCATTTATTACTATGTCCAGAGTGTCACCACCAAGATATGGTTCAAACATAGCTGTCAGTGTAAAACCATCTGTAACCTGAATTTTCATGGATTGACTAGAGTCAGGAAGCTGAGACCAACCTGAAAAAACATATCCTGTGTCGGGCACAGCAGTTACCTCAATAG